>Ga0182015_10000208_pt1 | contig 84712 bp, 69 predicted proteins | sample 712P3MmetaG_FD_120478 | JGI IMG/M metagenome (GOLD analysis project Ga0182015, IMG submission 120478) | Permafrost microbial communities from Stordalen Mire, Sweden - 712P3M metaG | ecosystem: Environmental > Terrestrial > Soil > Wetlands > Permafrost | place: Sweden: Stordalen | collected...
GCAGTCTGGCTTTTACCTTCCTGGCCTGGGTCTGCTCATAGACTGGATTCTTCATCCCGAACCTCCTACGGTGAGCTGGAAGAATATCCCACCTGTCCTGGATGTCTATTAGCAGCTACAAAACCGATTCCGGAATTCCCGGAACCCACGCACTATGCAACCGGTCGCGCGAACTTCAGAGGGGGAAAGACACTGACCTTCCGGCTTCTTCCTTTGCATAAGCAAGTCTTGGCTCCGGCCGTTACCGTATCCGACGCTCTATCTGATTTGCCGCGGTTAGGGAGAAAAGAAGGCGGTGACATCGTGCGGTACGAACGAAAAGCCCACTCCGTTTACGCGAAGCTAATGCGAAATGGGAACCTTGAAACATATAACCATTATGCTGGCTTTCTATCTCCCCAAAATATGGAACGTCTCAAGTACATAAAACCTGGGGGATCGTGGCGAGATATTCCGTTTCATCTGTTGCCCAAGGGTATGAAAAGAGCTCGGAAGTCGGACCATACAAAAAGATATGGCCGGCTAAAGGCCGATGGACTTGCAGCAACCATCATGACGAAATGCGATCCACACTGGGGTCCCGTATTCCTGTCCGATCAAGACCGTGCGCTTACTGTGCGAGAAGCCGCCCGCTTGCAATCATTTCCCGACAATTATAGATTTCAAGGCCCCCGGGTTTCCCAATATGAGCAGGTTGGAAATGCCGTACCCGTCCTAATGGCGAAGGCAATTGCGGAAGCTATCTCACGTAAGTTGCTTAGCGATAATCGGGAGCAGGTTGCGTGGCACTCAGAATCGTTGAGTTTTTCGGCTACGGCCCAATAGACAGATCAAGTGAAGCGACTGAAGCGCGCCGCTCGCGCTACTGTCCATTTGTCGAGCAACCTTGCACAAAACTACTCCCTGATGGTTCTGCGAGCGGTGCGTGCACCGTAAAGCAAGTTCACGGAGGCTTTACCATTTGTTGTCCGAACCGCCTCTACGATGGAAACTATCAAACGTCACGAGACGTAGCTGAGGTTGCGTTCGGAAAACCGGTTAATCTTATCCCCGGGGCTCAGGTTGCTCGCGTAAGCCACGATGGTAGGTTTGTGGCAGTTTTTGGGCGGCGATGGGGTAAGGAACTCCGCCTGCCCCAGCGAAAAGGGACGGGGGCTTACTTCGTCGACTGGATTCTCGCTTTGATAGGGGCGAACGGTCGCCTCCTTGAGTTTGTCGCTGTCGAAGTCCAGGCAATTGATACGACTGGAAACTATCGCGCTGAGCGTGATACCTATCTCAAGGGCCGCAAATTTGACTCTTACAGTAGCGCGGGCCTGAACTGGGAAAATGTATCAAAGCGAATTCTTCCTCAGCTAATCTACAAAGGTCACGTTTTGCGCCAGGAGAACCTCTGCCGAAAGGGAATGTTTTTTATTTGTCCAACTCCAGTCTATCGACGGGTACAACAGAGGCTTGGGGGACAACTGCGACCATACCAATTGCAGCCGGGGTCATTGACATTTCGCTGGTACGACATCGGTGCCGACAAGAAACCTGGCGAACGTCGACATCTTGAGTTTGGAGGGCAATACACTACTACTATTGACCAGGTAGCACTAGCCTTCACCTCACCGGCTGACCTGCCACCTGCTGGCGTCTACGAAAAAGCGATAGAGTCTGAGCTACAATCTCTCGAGCGGTAATTTTAGTGGATATCTTTAGCACCGAAAAACGCAGCGAGATAATGTCTAGCATTCGCAGTTCAGGAACTAGTCCTGAGAAACGACTCTATAAAATTGTTAGGCAAGCGCTCGGGCGGCGTAGGCGCATAGATCAGAATATTCGAACCCTGCCCGGCCAGCCGGATATTTTAATCCCCTCCCTGCAATTAGTGATTTTTGCTGACGGATGTTTTTACCATGGGTGTCCGAATCACGGACACGATCCAAAGTCGAACAAGAAGTATTGGGTTCCGAAACTGGCTCGTAACCGCGAAAGAGATAAAGCGGCGCACAGAGAACTGAAGAAGTTGGGCTTTGAGATCTGGAGAGTTTGGGAATGCGCCTTGAAAGGTAAAAGGCTCACTCGCACCGCCAAGAGGCTCCAACAAAAGTTATACGATAAAACGACAACCTTCCACAATCTTAAGGCGGAATAAATCGGGACGCAGTACTAGCCCGTCCACAGCACACAGGTCCTTGTATTCCCTAAAACCGCGTGCTACTTTTTTTTGTGACTATTAATGAAAAGTTTTGCGACGCGCAGCCGGAGCGAAAAGGCGGCCTGCCCACCTTGTCCGCGACCGGCCGCGCAATAGACGCCATTACAAACCCAGTCTCCCATCGCAAATTGACGATGCGGGGAGCGTCGGCATCCCGTTTGCCCCGAGCGCATTCCGCGAAGAGAACGAGCTTGCTTTCTTGGCTGACGAGGCATATCTGCCGGCAGGCAGGGATCTGCTTTGCACCCTTATTTCCCAACCTAAAACCCTCGCAAAATCCCGAAATTTCGGTCGAAATTCGCAAGTGGTCTAGACCACTTCTAACCGGCACAGCACCACAAACAGAATTTGGCGTAACTCCTAGAAAACAATCACTGAAAGATTTCTAACCGGCGCCAGAACACACATTAGGAATTTCGAGTTTCAGCACTTAAGCGCTCGCCCCCGCCCCGTTTTTCCAACTCAAAATCTACCTTCGAAAACGCCCATAGCCGATCGCGAAGACCTGCCATTTCGATCCGGCTTGCCCACAGCGATCTTTGCGAAGGGTTCGACCCCGCCAAGACGATTTCTACCCGGCTTGCCCAGAGGAGTTTTTGCGAAGGGTCGGGTCTGGCCAAATAGCTTTCTACCCGGTTTTGCCCAAAATATAGAATGCGACGTAACTTCCAGAAAACAAACGATGGAAAAATTTCTACCCGGGGCCACAACCACACCCAGCGATTTAGAGTCCGCACAGAAAAATTCCTCGAAATTCGCGGATAAATTTGCAAAAAATTTGACAGGCAGGCGACGACTTTCGACGAAATAGCTACCGCGATTTATTCAGGAGTCCACTTGGGATGGCTGGTGAAAATCCCGTTCACATAGCCCATTTTGTAAACGATAAAGATGCCGAACGCCAGGCTCAGCAGCCCGGAGCCCACGGCGAGGACGCGGTTCAGGCGCGCAAATCGCTGCTGCGAATATTTGAACGGCATGGCAATCGCCGCGGTGATCAGCATCATGCCAGCGATGGTCCCCACGCCGAATACCAGCAGGTAGGCGATGGCCCAGCGCGCGTCGCGAATGGTGGTGAGCACCAGCAGCGCCACCGCCGCCGATCCCGCCAGCCCGTGGACCAATCCCACCGCCAGCGGACGCACCGCCTGGTACAAACCGAGCTGGCCGAAAACGCGGTCCATCCAGCCGACAGGCGTGGCTTCCGGAGCATGCCCATGCTGTTCGGGATCGCGTCCGTGCACGTGGCTATGAATGAAATCGCCATGAACGTGGGGATGCGCATGCGAGTGAGTATGCGGATGCGCGGGATCGGCGGCGGGCGTGAACGTTTCCGTCACCCAACGCGTGAATCCCGTAAGGTTCAAAATTCCCAGCAGGATCAACATCAGCCCCACCGACAATTCCATGGTGAGCCCGAGCCGCGGGGGAATCACCACTCCGAAAAGTATGATGGCCGAGCCCACCAGAAAAATCGTGATGGTATGCCCCAGACCCCACAGCACGCCGATCAAAGCCGCGTGACGTATGCTGCGCTGCCGGCTAACAATCGTGGTGACGGCGATCACATGGTCTGGGTCGGTGGCATGCCGCATCCCCAGAAAAAATCCCAGCGCGATAATGGAAAGCAGAGTGATCATCTTCTAAGTCAGATTGCAGCGAGCGCCGCGCGTTACCAAGCCGCCATCTTAAGATCCTCACAATTTTGCCCGCCGCGCGCCCGACCTTCACTTCCGAACCGAGCAACGGCGTGACAAGACCGAGTGGAATTTTAACCCCGCCTTTACGCCCTCGTGAAACTAAAAGAGGAGATTCGACATCAAATTTCTTGCTTCGACGGGAGAGCCGCAGGTGGCTATTAGGAGCCCAAAGACTAGGGAAAAGGGGTTTTGCGGCAAGGCCGGGCAGACGGAGTCCTATGCAGGCTATACCTGCAAGCGAGTTTATTACCAAACTCCCCGCCCGCCAAGCCCATGACGCAAAACTTATTTTCTCTTACGCGCCGTGTACTCTTGACGTCTCCCCGGAAATCTGTAAACTGCGATTTTCTACAATGGCAACGCTAGCTAATCCGCTGGAAGAAAGGCTGCAGGATTTTCAGTTCCCGCAGCGCGAGGCCGCATTTTTCTATGGCCTGTTCCTGCGCGGGCATTCCGCCGACGAATTGCGCAAGGACATTCAGGTCCCCGCCGCCGTTCTCGCAAAATGGGACAAAGAAACCGTTCGCGAGCCGCAACTGCGTCCGATACTCGAAACCATCGTGCGTTACCGCCAGCACGTGCTCGCAATTTTTGAAAATTTAATCTGCCACGACGCCGCCACGCAAAAACTTCAGTAGCCCGCGCAGTCCGTAATGTCTAAAATCAAGCCGCTATCGAATTCGAGTCCCATCCATCTAAACAGATATATTCCGGCAAGTTCAGAAGGGAGAAATGAATGAGCGGTGTGCGAGTTTTGGTAGGCACGCGCAAGGGCGCCTTCGTCCTGACTGCTGACGGCAAGCGCGAGCGCTGGGAGGTGAGCGGTCCACACTTCGCCGGCTGGGAGATTTATCACATGAAAGGATCGCCGGCGGACCCGGACCGGCTGTACGCGTCGCAGTCCACCGGTTGGTTTGGACAACTGATACAACGCTCCCATGACGGAGGCAAGTCGTGGGAACCGGCGGGAAACAAGTTCGCGTACCACGGAGTTCCCGGCACACACCAGTGGTATGACGGCACGCCGCATCCCTGGGAATTCAAGCGCGTGTGGCATCTGGAACCATCGCTGACTGATCCGGACACGGTGTACGGCGGCGCGGAAGACGCGGCATTGTTCCGCTCAACCGATGGCGCGAAAACGTGGGACGAGCTTCCGGGGTTACGCGAGCATGGCACGGGGTCTTCGTGGCAACCGGGCGCGGGCGGATTGTGTTTGCACACGATTATTCTGGATCCGAGCAACTCCGAGCGGATGTACATCGCCATCTCCGCCGCGGGTGCGTTTCGCACGGACGATGGCGCAAAAACCTGGAAGCCGATCAACCATGGGCTGCACTCTCAGCATATTCCCGACCCTGACGCGGAGGTGGGGCACTGCGTTCATCACGTCGCGATGCACGGTGCGCGTCCGGAAGTTTTGTACATGCAAAAGCATTGGGACGTGATGCGCAGCGACAATGCGGGCGACTCGTGGCAAGAGGTAAGTGGAAATTTGCCGACTGATTTTGGATTCGCGATTGACGTTCACGCGCACGAGCCGGAGACGATTTACGTGGTGCCGATCAAGAGCGATTCAGAACATTTTCCGCCGGATGGGAAATTGCGCGTGTACCGGAGCCGCGCCGGCGGGAACGAATGGGAAGCATTGACGAAAGGTCTGCCGCAGCGCGATTGCTATGTGAACGTGTTGCGCGACGCGATGGCCGTGGACACGCTTGATTCGTGCGGCGTGTATTTCGGGACCACCGGCGGACAAGTGTACGCCTCGCCTGACGCCGGGGAAAATTGGGCGCCCATCGTTCGAGATCTTCCAGCCGTGCTTTCCGTGGAAGTTCAAACACTGCCATGATTCTGGTTGTTTTACCGGCGCATTTGCGGACGCTCGCGCAAGTTAGCGGCGATGTGCAGCTGGAAATTCAAGGCCATGCCACGCAGCGTGCTGTTCTTGATGCGCTTGAGTCGCGCTATCCCATGCTGCGCGGCACAATCCGCGACCAAGTCACGTTAGAACGCCGGCCATTTCTGCGGTTCTTCGCGTGCGAAGAGGATTTGTCATTTGCTTCGCCGGACGCGCCGCTTCCCGACGCAGTCGCCTCGGGCAAAGAGCCATTTTTCATTATAGGAGCGATTGCCGGCGGGTAATTTCGCAGCAAAAAATTCACCGAATCACAGCTTCAACGTGATTTTATTGACGGTCCCCCGACCAGGTCTGGGCCACGGTCGGGGTTTTGGCGGGGTGGCACAACGGTGGCGTCCATTCTCAAACTAATGTAAATTAAAAGCCTGCGTGCGTGTTCCCCGGTAGCTCAACGGCAGAGCATTCGGCTGTTAACCGAAGGGTTGCTAGTTCGAATCTAGCCCGGGGAGCCATTCTTCATCATTTTTCGACCGCTGGACGATCAGGTACAAGGGCTTTCTATATGTGGGGAGCAAGACGGGAGCGAGGTCCGCGGCGTTAGATTTACGGCTCGAAAAGACAGTTCGGAACGCTAAAACACATAAAACGAAAAAAAGGGGCTGCATCCCGCGATCGAATCTCGTCCGGCCAAAGATTTTATTATTCTCGTCGATGTCCCAGCCTACGCGTCCTGAAAGCAGCCACTCCTTGTTTCCGTTTGGGCAGGATGGAATGACCTTGAATTCGTCTTGATATTCGGAAGAAGCGAAAAATATTAAGAGGAACTACGAGCGAGCGGGCTGCTGTTGCGTCAGGCAGTGGATGGTGCCGAATCCCCAGACTAAATCTACCGAATGAATCCCAACTGCCGGGCGATCGGGGAAAAGTTCAGAGAGGATGCCGAGAGCGATGCGGTCGTTTGGATCGTTAAAAGTGGGCACCAGGACGGCGGCATTCGAGATATAAAAGTTTGCGTAGCTGGCGGGGAGGCGGACACCATCGAAGAATAAAGGCGACGGCATCGGCAACGCTACAACATCCAACTTGCCTCCGTCTTCGAGCCTTGCTGCACGCAAACGCTCCCAGTTTTCTTCAAGCGCGCGATAATTTTTCTCGCTGCGGTTCTTTTCTCGGCAACCCACGACCGTGCGGCGGTTCACAAAACGGCATAAATCGTCTACGTGGCCGTGCGTGTCGTCTCCCGCGATTCCTCTGCCTAACCATACAACGTTGGTTACACCGAGATATTTTAGCAAGACTGCTTCCGTGCGACCGCGGTCGAACCCGGGATTTCGCACCTGGCGTTTCTGATCGAGGAGGCACTCTTCCGTGGTCAGCACTGTGCCCGAACCATTTACGTCAATGCTTCCGCCTTCGAGGACTACATCGCGGCCGCTGAGCTGAGCTCGGAATAACTTCATTTTCAATCGCCGCGCGGCGCGTTCGGGAATAGCGTCGTCTTTTTTCCAATCCGGATATCGAGCCCAGGCGTTAAAACGGAATCGAGCGATAGCAACTTCCGGGCGGGGCTTCGCGCGCTTGATAAATATGGGACCGAAATCGCGAGTCCAACCTCTATTGGTAGGAAATCGCAAAAACCGGATTCGGCTCATGCTAACCCCGACATTTTTCAAAACTTTGCGCGCTAGCGATTCTTGTGCTGATGAGTTGACTAAGATGCGGACGAGTTCGCCGGATACTATATTCCGAACGATCGCGCCATAGACCCAGTGGATGGGTTCGAGCTTACCGGGCCAATCGGTTGGATTGTGCGGCCAGCCGAGCCATGTAGCGTCGTGAGGTTCCCATTCAGCGGGCATGCGGAAGCCCAACGCTGCGGGAGTACTTTCTGCGGAAGGACGGCTGATGCGGCTGGATAGCTTCAAGGCTTTTCGTCAAGGAAACGCTGTTCGATGCCGGCGTAGGCATCGATTCTGCGATCGCGCAAGAACGGCCAATTGCGGCGAACATCTTCCAGGTGCGCGAGATCCACTTTACCGTACAAAATTTCTTCGCGGTCAGTCGAGCCTTCGGCGATCACGATTCCCTGCGGATCGCAGAGGAACGAAGTGCCCCAAAATTCGAGGCCGTCTCCACCTTCAACAGGTTTTTCGTGTCCAACACGATTGACGGCGGCGACGTAAACCCCATTAGCAATCGCGTGGCTGCGCTGGATGGTGCGCCAGGAATCGCGCTGAGCTTCTCCATTGGAATTTTTTTCGCTGGGATGCCAGCCGATTGCGGTGGGGTAGAAAACGATGCAGGCGCCGTTGAGAGCAGCCAAGCGCGCTCCTTCCGGATACCATTGGTCCCAGCAGATTAAAGTGGCGATTTTCCCGACGTTTGTTTGGAACGCGCGGAACCCCAGGTCTCCTGGAGTGAAATAAAATTTTTCATAATAAGCGGGATCGTCGGGGATATGCATTTTGCGATAGACGCCGGCGATTCGTCCGTCGGCGTCAATGATTGCCGCGGTGTTGTGATATACCCCGGGCGCGCGCCGTTCAAAAACGGGGGCGATTACGACCGTTTTTGTTTTCTGCGCTACGCGGCCCAAAGCTTCCGTGGTGGGCCCGGGGACGGACTCCGCCAACTCGAAATTCGCGGTGTCTTCGCGCTGACAGAAATATTGCGAGCGAAAAAGCTCCGGCAAGCAAATCACGTGGGCCCCGCCTCGAGCGGCTTCTTCAATGCGGGAGATGGCGTGGGCCAGGTTATCTTCCGGCTTCGGACTGACAGCCATCTGAACGAGACCAACTGTGAATTTAGTAGGAGCTGTCACAACACAAAAGTCTAAACGAAAAGCCGATACAAGGCCAGACACCGCAGGCAGTTTTAACTAAAGTTTTTTCTTTGCGTGCAGCAATTTCTGATCTTGATATTCCTTCCAGGTTAGAAATATCAGGAGCAGATCGAAAAGAGTGAGAATCACGAGCGCCACGGAATGCGTGTGAGTGAATCGGTATATTTGGTAAACGACAAACGCAGCGAAAACGCCAATCGTCAGCGGATAAGCCCACAATTTATTAAGCCAAAGACAAACGACAAGTAAGGCCTTCACCAGCCCATGCGAGAGGAGATACAACGAGGCGAACATCGGACTACCGCTGGCCAATTTCTGCGAAGCAATACTCAGGTGAGAAAAAATTAAATCGTGCTTGTCGCGCGCGAGTTCGTGCTGGCAGAGCGCCTGCAGCCACGCGTTCAACGTGTTCACTTTAAACCATAGCAGTACGCCGCCGACGGCTTCGAGAATGCCGTCGATTCCTTTGATTGTGATACCTACACGAAAAGAATCGTGGATCAGGATATGAGTAATGCTTTTTTTGGGCACTCCCTCCAGCGTGCCATATCTGAAGAAGAATTGCCAAATATGCCGGAATTCACGAACTTATATGGTGTTCAGGGAGAGGGTGGCTTCGGCGCTTCGTTCGCGGCCGGCGAATTGGCAGGACTATTGGCGGGCGCTGAGGCGGGAGAGAGTGGCGCTTGTAAGAGCGCGAGGTAGCTGCGGCCGAACGCGGAATGCTGCGTTCCGGGAGCAATGACGACAGCTTGAACGGTGTAACGGCCGCCTTGTAGTTTCGACAAAGGCAAGCCGATACGGAACGACGCCGTGGATTTTTTCGGGTCCACTTCGGAAGGCGCGAGCAAGGGAGTCGCGTTTACCTGCAATCCATTGCGGAAAAAAACTAATCCGGCGCGGAGAGAATTTCCGTCAAAGGTTTCTTTGTTTTCATTTTTTCCGGGGTAGTAAGCTTGGAAGAAAACGTACAGCGTTTGATTTTGCGCGAACAAGCGCGTCACGCTAGGGACAATCGCTTCTCCGTTCATCTCGAGCGGTGAATTGGGCAACTTGGCGCGCAGTCCCTGGCCTTTCGTTTGAACTTCGGACGATTTCTGCACCGGCACAAGCTGGCTGGAAAGAACCAACGAGCTGAGAACCAGTTTTCCCGGCTGAACCGCCGGGACTGATAGATTCTGTTCAAAGGTGCCGATCTTTCCCGATTCATTTTCGCGAACGACAAATTTCAGCCGGTAACTTCCTGGAGCGAGCACAACGCCGCCCTGGTACAGAAGATTTTTTTGGTTGATCTGCTGGAATCGCTCGGGGTCGAGGCTCACCTGGGTTGTGTCGCGTAACTGAGCGACCACCTGACGGGAAGGGACTGCGCGGACCTCCACAGCAAAATCAAATTCGGCCTGGCGGTGCCCATGTTTTTCAGCCCAGTCGAGCGCGCTGGCGGAAATCTTAGCAGCGATGGGAACGTAAGTCTGCTGATCGGACAGCCGGAACATCGCGGTTTCCACTGCCACAGACAACTCGACGACGGGATTGTCGGAATTAACTGCGTCGGCAAGCTGTTGGTCGCGGTCTTCTTTTTGAAGATGCTGAAAATCACGCGGCGCATAATAACCTTCGCGATAACGCACGTGAGCGCCGGGCGCGTTGACCTTCACACGAATCGTTCGCCAGCGGCCATCTCGTTTCACATCGGCGCCCAGACGATAGCCGATGAGGTAGTAACCGGTGTTGTCCTGCTGAATCTTCGGGAGCGCCTGGCTCAAATCTCCCAAATCAAAGAAGGCTTTTCCGCCAGTGTCGGTTGAAAGAGTGGCAAGAGTATCCCGCGAATCTTCGCGCTGGTCGGTTTGATGAAACACGGAAGCGCCGGTGAACATGGAAGTTCCGGTGGCGGCATTCGTGGTGGTGTCACCACCGGGCGGCGTGGCAAACAATCCGCGCGAATCGATCGAATAGATTGAAACGTCGGCGCGATTAGCGGCGTCCGTCGCAGCGCGAAGCTGCGTGCGATTTTCTTCGCCCGTCTGAGTGATGCCGCCGGTAAATTCCACCAGGGCTTTCCTTCCGGGGAACGCGCCAAGAACGTTTGCCATGCCTTCCACGGCAGCGAGCTTCTGGTCGGTATTAAAAACGTTAAACTCCGTTTCGTCCGGCGTATAGGCCGCACCGGTATATTCCTGAACGTCATATTCGCCGTTTTCCGCCGCGGCGTAGAGCGGATTGGAAAGATCGGAAATGCTGGCGGCGGTTAACTGCGCGATGGCTTTATCAAGCGTTGCATGGTCGTTGGTGAAATCGGCGAGCACGATGAGCTTTGAAGAAAAGGCGACGACTGCGACGACGTCCGCATTGGTCATCTGCTCTTTTACAAATTTTGCGGCTGCATCGTGCGCACGAATCAAATCGTCCGATTGCATGGACGTCAGATCGAAGAAAAGCACAATCAGGCGGCGGTCGCGTAACTGGTCACTAATCGCCTCGGCCGATGGCGCGTTTGGTCCTTCGTTATCCACCGGCACGACGATGGGTTTGTCTTCCGCCGCTGCCGCAGACTCAATACCCTCGATGTCCGAGTAAGAGAAACTGGAAATCTCCTGCCGCTTGCCGTCGTCGGTGACGGTGAATTGATCCTGGCGCAATCCCTTGATGGGCTTGCCGGACTTGTCGGTTACTTCGACGTCTATGCGCACCAGGTCGGACGACGTTCTGAGTACAGAGGGCGCGGTTGGTTTCTGAGCCGGAGGCGACGCTGGCATGGGCACCGCGGTAGGGGTGGATTGGTTTGTGGATGTTGGCGCGGGCGGATTGGAAGATTGCTGCTGAGATTGAGCTAAGGCGATACTCGCTAAAAGGATCGCTGCAAGTAACAGATACGCGATTTTTTGAGTGTAGTATCTCATCAAAAGTTATACCGGATCATAACATCCATGGTTCGCATGGTTCCCGCGCCAGTTACACGTCCGAATGTTGACGAACCCAACAGCGTAGCGAGCCCGGAAAAACTCACAGTGTTGGAAAGATTCTGAACCTCCCAGCGAACATCCAGGTGATGGCGCTCTTGCGGACCGTACCGGAAAGATTTCGCGAGCGAGACATTCCAATTGAACTTGCAAGGGCCTTCGATTGAGCCGCGGCGTTCGTTGCCATATTCCGTGGGAGGCGGCGTGGCGAAAGCCGCGGTGTTGAAAAAAGTTAGCGGCCCCCCGCCGCAAATGCCAACGTTCGGATTTCCGACTTGATCCGCGCGAAGAGAAAAACTCGCGCCCGTCCCATTATCTGATGCTGTGCCGCCGAGATAAGCCGTGTAAGGATTTCCGGTTTGCCAGGTAATGATGTTCTGCAAACGCCAATCGCCGAGCACGTGTTCCGCCCAGCCATGATTGCCATAGCGATGATGCTCGCCAAAAGGCAGCTCGTACACCGAGAACATGCGGACTTGATGCCGCACGTCGAACGATGAAAGTCCGCGCTCCGCGGCGTAGTTGCCATCTTGCTGGACGACGATGGGTGTGGTGCCTCCGATGGTGCTTGCGTTATCGAGCGATTTTGAAAAAGTGTAGAACCCTTGGATGGAAATGCCGTGCGTGAAGCGATGAACCAGCCGAACTTGGAGCGCATTATAAATTGAGTTCGCGCCGGATTGATCGTAATAGAAGCTATTGGCGTCCGGAATCCTCAGAGAGACTTGCGTGTTCAGAGGGCTGGTGCCCAATGGAGCGCGATTCGGTGCGCGAAGCAAATCCAAGTTGGTTCCTTTCGTGCCGGTATAAGTGAGGTCCAAAATCCAATTCTGCGTGAACGATGTTTCGGTGCCTAAGGTCCAGATATCCGCGTATCCGTTTTTGTAAAAGGGATTCACGCCGCCTTTATTGGATATGGTGCTGGTGTTGGGGAAGCCATTCTGAAGCGTAAGAACTTGAGCAGCCGAGGTGATGAGGTTTTCCGAGGTGGCGAAGGGAGGTTCGTATTCCAGGTATTGCTGCGCCAGCGTGTTGTAAATTCCTTCGTTGTAGAAAATCGAAAAGCCGCCGCGAACAACAGTCTTCGGCTTGATCATTTGCGGCACCCAGGCAAATCCGATGCGCGGCGCCCAATTGCCGTAATCGCCGTGGATCAAAGCTTGCGGATAGCGGCCGGCAAACATTCCCACCACGCCCGGCGTGACCACATCCACGGCCGTAGCCGTGGAATTTAAATCGAGATTAGCGATGCGGTTGTACTCGTCTACCGGCGGCGTAACGGCTTCGTAGCGAAGGCCATACAAAATAGTGAGTTGCTTGTTCACCCGCCAGTCATCCTGCGCATAAGCGATGAAATCCCAGCTACGCAGATAAGCATTCGGACCGAATTGCACTGTCGTGCTGTAGGGAAGGCCCAAAAGAAAATCGGCAAGCTCGTAGTACGGCTCGGTCTGAGGATTGGGCGGTACCGGTTGGCCGCTCGAAGTTAACTGTGAAGTCATGACGCCGGTAAAATTGAACAGCCCGCGCGGCTGCGGATTGGCGTCGGTGTTGAGTTGGATGCGGCGAACCTCGCCGCCGAAAGTCATGGTATGTTTGCCGCGCGCCCACCGCAGATTATCTCCAAATCGGAGTGTCTGATTGCGAACGAGAGAAGGCAGCGGATCGTTCAAATCGGAAATGCTGCTGAAATTAATCGCGGGGATGCCGTAGGTTAGCGGCTCTGTGGATACGCCTGAAATTCCCAGATCTGCAGCGACGTCATTCTTGAAAGAGTTATCGCTCAGGATTTGAACGCGGCTGCGGCTCCAATTCAATTGCGTGCTTTCCACCAAATGCGGAGTCCAGTTGTGAGAAAGTCCGAGAGTGACCGACTGACTCAGACTTGATTGAGTTCCGGCCGTCGTCAGGAAATTGCCAAATGTATTCTGGCGCTGGGAATTCAGATTGTAGGCGCCATTCAGGCTGAACTTGGAATTGATGGTGTGAAGCACGTGAAGATTCAAGATGTCGTTGTTAATCGGCACGGTGGTTTGCAGCAAATAGTTCTGCACCGTTCCGGGCAGATTCGGCAGCGGATAAAAACCGAGAAGCCCGGCCGCGGCAGAATTGATTGATGGAATCTGACAGCCATTGCCCAGAGGGCTACGAGGTCCTGTGAAGTTTGAAAATGGATTATAGATCGTGACCCCGAGGCCGCAGAAATCTCCGCTGCGTTCGGCCGCGGTGGGAACTGTGGAATAAGTGTCCAGCGCGCTGGACTGAATTTCATGCTGATAGTTGATGAAAAAATACGTGCGGTCGCTGCCGTTGTAAATATGAGGAATTTTTAACGGACCGCCGAGATTACCGCCGAAGCGTTCGTCATAATGGCTGGGCTTGGGAACCTGATTGCCAGTGAGTGAATAAGGCTTGGCATCGAACGCGGAATTTTCGTAGCGATCGTAAAAACTGAAGCGCACGCGGTTTACAGTTTGGCGGTTTAATCTTCCGCGCCCTCCGAACATTCCTCCCGGTCCACCGCCTCCGCCACCTGGGCCGCCTCCTGGTCCTCCGGGACCACCTTGACCGAATAGCTGTCCGGCTCCGCGTCCGCCACGACCTCCTGGGCCTCCTTGATCGCCAGGAGTGCCAGGCACAATACCGCCCGGGCCGCCAAAACCTCCCGGTCCATTAGACGTGAGGCTCTGGCCCACCGTCCCTTGCAGCAGGAACGAATCGGAAGTCGCGTTCGAATTTGCATTTGCCGAAAGCGAAACTTCCGCCTGCGGTCCCGTGTTTGCAGCGCCATTTGCTTCCGCGCCTGGCGCGTTCGTTTCTCCGCCAGTTAGCTCGGTCTCCTCGAAGCCGCCTGCGAGCCCCTCGCGAACCGCGTTGGCTGCTCCAGTCGGTAATTGCCCTCGGGCTCCTCTTTGGCCAGACGCATTCGCGGTGTTCGCTGATGGATTCTGGGCGTTACTTCTGTTGCCGGCAGCATGAGGCTTATTCGAGGGAGTAGCTGGCCCAGCGGATAATTCGTCTAGAGTCGCAACCCGCAAGACTACTGGAACTGGTACGGGCGGAACTATGGGGACCTCGACTATGGAGGAAGTTTGCACGAAGCCGAGCTGACTTCCCTCTATTCGGTAACGTCCGGCTGTAATTTGGGGGAATTCAAATTTGCCGGATTCGTCAGTCCAACTGAGCCAAACTTTGTTCGTATCAGTGTTAATCAAACGCACCGTAGCACCCGGGATGGGCGTGCCTTCAGTAGTCCGAACGATTCCCGATACTGTTGACGTCGAAACGGCGGGCTCTTGCGCTGCTGGACTCGGAGACCCGGCGATCAACCAAAATAGGAATAGAAGCGAGAGCCCGTATTTCTGCAAACGACTCGATATCCCTCGAGCCGGTGATCTCATGAGTTTCGTCCGCAGCACATGGCCCTTTTATCCACCGAAAAAGTTTCCTATGGCCATCCTTGGATAGGCGTCGCCACTTGATTCGACACCGTGAACTTCGGACATTGTTTCACGAACTGGCGGTCCTGGCCGACTCCACAATCACCGAATCGGTGTGCCCGGCCGTTCAGCTTGGGGAGTCGGCCAGACCATAGAGAACTCACAAACGCGCCGGATATATAGCCAAACGTTTCCGGCCGCAATTCCATACCTAGGATGATTCACTTTTCAGGGCGTTACAGTTCCAAAAATCCAAGTGGAAAGGAATCGAATGTGAAGGAAAGCTTGTCGTCGCGATACGACATAAGGTACAAGCTAACGAATCCGCGAATCCATTGCGAGAGTTCGGGTGTTCGAGTGTGACCTTTCATGGCGCGCGGTAAGCATTAGGAGGATGGTTTGATGAAATTACTTCTGCCTGCTATTTTCTTCAGCCTTTTGTTTTGCGCTCCGCTGGTCAAAGCTCAGAAAGAAGTTTTGGTTGTTGTGAAATATCACGCGACCCTTGAGACGGTGAAGTATGTGTACGGAGGGGCGCCCGCCGTGGCGCGGCTTGGTCCGAATGCCTGTCGCCGCGGAAGGCGTCACACTGAATTATCCTAAGGCCTCGAAAGCGACTGGCGGCTTAAGTTGAACGGACCGATTTCGTTGACAGTCCCGTTTTTGGCCCCTAGAATCGGCTCCACGCGGGCTCGGTCATTTATGCCGGCTCCCCGCCGGAGACCACCATCACCCCGGTAGTAATAAAGCCCAAAGTTGCTATTGTGGACGACGACCATAGTCTGCGTTCGAAGATTGCATCGGCGCTACGGTCGCAATTCGAAGTGTTCGAAGGCGAAAATTTCGCAGAAGCCTACAGGCTTCTTCAGGGATCTGAACTGGATGTTCTTCTGCTAGGTCTGCCTCTCGGTGACAGCGGAGTGGGCGATTACACCGAGCTGCTCGGCCGCTTGGTGGGAAGCGAAATCGACACACTGGTGATTGTGCTCAGTTCGGACGAAACGAAGGCTACCGCATTGAAAGTAATTGACGCGGGCTCCTACGACTACTTCATTAAACCGATCGACACCGACGTCCTGCGGCATCTTCTCGAACGCGCTGTTGAAAAATTACACATTCAGCGGGAGAACCGCATTCTGCGTCAGGAGATAAGCCGCAAGAGCGCGCATGGCGATCTGATCGGCTCGACCGACGCCATGAGCCACGTGTTCGATTCCATCAAGCGGATGGCCCGCGCAACGACCAACGTGATCATCCGTGGAGAAAGTGGAGTGGGCAAAGAATTGGTTGCGCGAGCGCTCCACGAGCAAAGTCCCCGGCGCAACAGGGCGTTCGTCAGCGTGAATTGCGCTGCGCTTCCGGAGGGTTTGATGGAGGCGGAGCTTTTCGGCTATGAGAAAGGCGCCTTCACGGGGGCGGTTGCGGCGAAAGAAGGTAGGGTTGAAACAGCCCACCAGGGCACGCTTTTCCTTGACGAAATTGCAACACTAACGCCCGCGCTCCAGAGTAAGCTTCTGCGCGTGCTAGAGGACCGCTCGTTCACCCGATTGGGCGGCAAGAAGTCTATTAAGGTGGATTTCAGGCTTATTAGCGCGACGAATGAAGATTTGGAGGAAATGGTCCGAGAGGAACGGTTTCGCGAAGATCTCTACTACCGAATTCACGTGGTACCGATTTTCGTGCCTTCGCTGCGCGAACGCGTGGAAGATATACCGGTGCTTACGGATTACTTCGTGAGCGTCTATTGCGCAGCCAACGGCTTCCCTCTGAAGCGTATTGCCGATGATGCGATGCTGGCGCTTAAGCGCTATCCATGGCCCGGCAATGTCCGGGAACTCCAGAATGCGATTCAACGGCTGGTTATCATGACGGACGGAGAATTGATTTCACTGAAGGATCTTCCAAGCGAAATCGTACAAGCCTCTGGCCGGGATTCGCGAAACAGATTTCGGCTGCCGTCCGGGGGAATAAATCTGGATAAGGAGATGGAGGCCTTTGAGCGTCGCTGGCTTCAGGAAGCTCTGGAGCAGGCTAAGCAAGTGAAGGCGGATGCGGCACGATTGCTCGGAGTAGATCGTAACCGCCTAAACTATTTATGTCGTAAGTACAATCTATAGCATCTATAGCATTGATTTTTTAATCGATCCGCTTAGAATTTCAACAAGATGGCCGGGCCTTTACCCTACCGGCAAAGTGTTATATGCCGCTAACTCGATTCAATACATAAGCTTAGTAACTGCGTTGTTTTTCTTTGACATTGGTATTACTTTTGCACTAGAAGACTTGTTTTTCAAACACGGACATCTAGGAGGAATCTGATGGCTAAGAAGACCTTAAAGAAGGCAAAGAAACTGGAACAAACAAAGACGCTCATCGTACTAAGGTAAAGCAATAGGGAGTTTTGCCGATCGAGCCAGTCCCCCGGAGAGAAAGTATGGCAAAGAAGCCCTTGAAGAAGGCAAAGAAGTTGGAGCCGACGAAACCCCTCACGCGAACGGCTTGGAAGTAGTTAACTAGGGTCTCACGTCACAGGCGAGGATTGTTCGGATATCTTCTCAATAGCAGAACGATTGCAGGATGCGGCTGTCACCGAAAGGTTGGCAGCCTTTTTTTTGGCTGAGACTTTCCCGCCCGTTGCCGAGCCCGGGACTTATCGAGCCATCCTTCCGGAATCTTCATAGGCTTTGCCACCCTGCTTCAGTTTTGGCGCATCTTTGTTGAATTATTCAACTCAACCACAAAAAATTAAACACTTTCGCTGACTCTGGTTTCGTCACGTTCGCACCTCGGCTTTGATAAGTGCTTTTATATCAGGCGTTGTTGCTGCTGGGTTGCTCGTTCACGGTTTGGCGCGTCGATTGCACTAGTAGCAGTGTAGGAAGTTGGAATGCAAAAAGTTCTAAGGAGACTTAAGAACATGGCAAAAGCAAAGCCGGTGAAAAAGGGAAAGAAGCTCGGAACAGTAAAGCCGTTGAGCAACTACAGACCACTGAACAAGTTCTAACTTTGTAAGGCTGGGCCTCAATGCCCGCCACAGGTTAGCAGTTGCAGTACTAAAAGGGCTGCCGTCCCAGGAACGGCGGCCCTTTTTTATTTCTGCACCATGCTTTACCAGAGCTGCGAGCGCAGCCAGCGCCAGATTCCCCGACCCGCCTGCCAGGCCAGGGACTCTTTATTCCCAGTGATCTTCGCTTTTCCGGTCATGCCCTCGCGAAGAGACCCATCCGGGTTCGGAATATCCATCTCAACGGCGAGGTAATTCGTTAGGTTCTGGCCCAAACGCTCAAGCTTTTCCATTTGCGTGACAGGATAGTCCAGGGCCGCAGCAGGGAGAATTTTATCAATGTGGCCGGAATAGGTGCGAAAAGGGTATGGCAGCACTTTCACTTTAGCGAAAGCACCTGGTTGAACATCCTGAACATCGCGATCCTGGACCAGAATGCGAGCTTTCATGGTACTTCGATCAACCACATGGGCAAACTCGTCGCCGGACAAGAGATACGATCCAGTTTCCTGATCCACGTTAGGGGTGGCGACGATGCCATCGATGGGCGCTCGAATTTCGAGTTCTTGGGCTCTCTTCTGCTCGATAGATAGCTCTTGTGCTAGCCGCTTGCGATCGCGCCCCGCTTGCGCCGTCTGGCCCAAGTCCGAGCGGTCCTGGTTATTGCGGAGGTTGCTGCTCGCGATGGCCAACTTCTGCTGCAGGGACAGGACGCCGGCATTTACTTCAGGATTCTCCAGTACGCCTAATAATTGACCTGCTTTCACTTGGTCGCCTTCGTGGACGAAAACCTTTTGAATTCTGCCGTCAACTAGAGCTCGAACCCGCGCGTCTTTTCCCGGCTCAAGAACCAGATCGCTGGTAACCTTTGACGAAAATGGCGGCAGCAGAAGCAGGAGAATCAATCCGAGCGCCCAGGCGCCCTGTGCGCGAGTGATCTTCCAGGCCATATATTTCTCCTTTTTGTCGCGTATCCAGGCGCGGGCCGCCGGCACAGCCTTTCGCAAACTTTTCCTGGCAAAGAAATACACGATGCCCAGAGTCGCAACGTAGCCCCAGGCGTCGCCCATTTTGCTCACCAAAACGTTTTTGACGAAGAGAAGCACAAGAATTAGCAACGACGTGCTGTAAAAGATGGCGGAAACTCCAAACAGGAAAAAAATGCGCCGCTGGCGCTTGCTGGCGGGAGGCAGATCAATATCGCGCCGGAAAATGTACTTGTGAACCCAGGCCTCAAGAAAAGCAAAGGACTCTTCGCGAAGGTTATCGATGCTTAGAAATTGAGAGAGCGCGTAGTAGCCATCGGCTTTAATCAACGGGTTCAAGTTAACAACGGCACCCTGGATTCCGCTGAGCAACATCATCTTGTAAAAGAAGTCGTTCACCAGCGAGCCGGGCGCGGTGAAATGCCATACGAGGGCGGCTAAGCCGCAGATTACCAGTTCAATCCAGATTCCGGCGAAGATCACCCATTGCCTAGGAGCGCCCGTCTCAAACAGGAGTATGTCAGTGGTGTCGGTGAAAAACGCCGGGGTGAAATAGATGAGCAAGAAGCCCATCTGATGAACGTCCCCGCCGAAATGCTTGCAAGTGAGACCGTGTCCAAATTCGTGTATGGCTCCCAAGCCCAGCAGCAAGATCCAGAAAACCCACAGGTCATACGCGCTTTTATTCGCAAAATTATATAGGGCAGAAGTGTCCTGCTGAACGCGGGTCCAATCGCCCGCGAGCAGGTACACGGCGACGACAAATATAAACAAGGAAAAGATCACAAAACCTTTAGTAAACATCCACCAAAGATAGTTATCCAATTTCGCCAGAGTTTTATCCGGGTTCCAGGCTTTGAAGCTAATGTAAAGAACACTCGATTGATCGATACGGCCTTTGCGTTCGTCGCGAATTCGTTCTAGAACTGCGAGATTTTTCTCGCCGATCGATCGTTCCCACATGGTAGGTTCAATGGAATCGAGGAATTCCAGCACTTCGGCTTCGCTCGTTTGCGATTCCGGATCTTTTGCAGACATAGCCTGGGCAATCTCAGCGGGGGTACGGGTACCATCGCAAAGCGACAGCAGTTCGTATTCCATGCTTCCATAGCGATTATAGGAATTAGTCTCGCGGTTCTTAATTACGTAGCTGACTTCGCCGGCTACCGTCTGTTCGCTGATACGCAAGTCGGTGCGGAGTTTGGGTCGTTTGAGTCCTTTTGCGAGAACGCTGGAAACCTGAAGGCTGGTGGGGCCGAAACGCATCGATCGTCAATCCTTTTAGGGCTTCGATTGCGAAGTTCCTGGCCATCCAACTCGCACGGCCATGCCTGGGCGCAATTTCTCCAGCCCGGGTCCGGTAAGTTGGGCCACCACATTGTAACTATCGCTGGAGGGATCCACTGTTGGACTGACTTTCACGACCTTGGCATTTAACGCGCGATTTGAACCGTCTAAAAGCACCAAGCTAACCGGCGCGCCAGCGACCGGACGAGGCCCGGCCAACTCAGAAACTTGAAATTGGACTTGAAGTGGAGAAAGCTGGCTAATGCGAAAACACTTATCGCCTTTTGCAATGGCTTGGCCTTCTCGAATGTAACGGCGGACCACTACGCCCGAAAATGGCGCGCGTAAAACAGTTTGATCGATCTCAATTTCAAGGCGGTGAATTTCGGCTTTACCGCTTTCAACCAAGGCTTCATAACCGTGCATATCGTACTCCGCGCCTTTGGCTTCAAATTCGGCCTGTTCGAGATCGGCCTGGCTCGATAATCCCGCCTCTCGCAATTGCTGCTGGCGGCGGTAGGCTGCGCCTTTAGCTTTCAATTCGGCTGCTTTGTATTGGAGGTTGTTCTCGGTGACCTTCAGATCGTCGCGGGCCTTGATGAGTTCCTGTTGCAAAGTCCGGTCATCCAGGTGGCCAAGTATGTCGCCGGTGTTGACAACGTTTCCTTCATCTTTCAGCACCGAGGTTACGACGCCATCGCGTTGCGACGAGAGATCTACCTGATGTTCCACGGTGAGGATGCTTAGGATATCGCCAGGTTCCGAGGGCCTCGGAGCTCCCGTATTTGCGGGTGGTTGGGAGGGAGCTGAGTTTGCAGGCGTTTCCGGTGCAACCTTGGTGTTAGAGGCTACTGAAGATTTGTCGCAACCATTTCCGCCGAGCGTAATTGCGGCAGTCAGTATGAGCAAAATCCGTTTCATAAGGGCTATTTCCTCTTTGCTATGGCAACCAGGCCCAAGCCTTTTGCCAAATCCATCGGGATGGCGAGCGCAAAATGGCGTAGCCTATGGGGTACCACCCACTACCGAACCACCCGCCATGTGATTGAATTCTCGCCCTTCCAACCATTCCATCGCGTGCATTTCCTCCAGTATTTTCGAATATAGCACGCACCAGAAAATACTGGTCTCCGGAGTCCGTATGGGTCTGAGCGCCGAGCCGTTCCACGTTTCCTTTGAAGGTTATTGTCGGGAAAGCGTTCAACTTCAGGGCCATGTTTTCTCCCGGCCGCACGAGGGCCAGGTCAGTCTCCGGCACGCTCATTTCCGCCGCCATGTGGTCTTGGGCGACTATCTCGGAAAAGGGATCGCCGGCTTTTAGCATCGTTCCGGTTTTGTCTTCCACTTTCGGAGTGACCACGACGCCGGCAATCGGGGAGGTCAATCGCGCTTCATTCACACGTTGCTGCTCCAGCGCGACTTCCGCGGAATACAATTCGTTGCGAATTTGCGCTTGCCCAGCGGCGGAAGGATCGTTTCGAAATTCCGCTTCCGCCAATTCACGGCGCGCCTGGGACAAGGCAGCCTCCGCTTCCGCCAATTTCACTCGATCTTCGCTATCGTCCAGCTGCGCCAGGACCTGACCGGGTTTTACGGCATCGCCTTCGCGAACGAAGACCTGTTTTACCGTGCCGCCTTCCATCGCGCTCACTACACGCCGGTCCGCCGGTACGACGGTCGCGTCAGTGCCCACGCGCATGGGCCAAGGAATGAGAATTAGAAGGGCCGCCACGATGCCGGCGCGCTGAGCATATTCCACGACCCGGCTTCGGGGCATCGCCGCGATCAGTTTTTTCTTTCTCTGCGCGAAAGGTTGAAAGATGCTCGCCAGAGGCACTTGTTGATATAGCTGCGCGTTGCGAATGGCCACGGTGGTCTGGCTGGCGAGAATGGCAAGCGTCTCTAAATTGCTTTCTGAAAGAAAATCGGGCTCATTGCTCAGAAGAATCATCGCGCCGAGTGTTCCCTGGTCGTCGCGTAATGGCAGACCGTAGAAACCCTTGTGTCCGTGCTCCTCGAGAAACGAGACGACCTGCGCCTTCGTTTCATCGGGCTCAACTTGCCAGCCATCTTCATGCAAATTCGCTGAAACGGGGTTCTCCTGCTCGGCTACCCACTCCATGCGCTCGCGCAGGTCGCTCATTTCCCGAGTCTTGGGAACTTCGGTTTCACCGGAAACGGCGCCCAGGACGAAACGCCCGCGGTCGTAAAACCCAATCACGCAGCTTTCAAACGGAACTACGTTGGAGGACTGCGCGACCACCGTAGTCAAAACGTGATCGAGATCCAGCGTAGAGGTAATTTCCTGGGAAATCTTCAAGAGGGCGTCGAGTGCGTGAACCTTGCGCTCGGATTCGAGCAAGTTGGCGTTATGCAGCGCTACCGCAGCTTGCTCGCTGATACTGGAAAGGAAAAACAGATCATCTTCGTTGAACAGCGTGCCGTCGGACTTGTTGATTATTTCAACGACGCCGAGAACTTCATCGTCCTTGCGAAGCGGCGCGCCCATCCAGGACTGAATTTCGAAATCGCCTCCGGCTTTAATGCGCTCGGCGAGCGCGGGCTCCTCGCTGGGATCCTCAAGCAGTCTGGGGTTGGCTTGTTGCGCGATCTCGGCGAGAAGGCCTTCATTCAAGGGCGCGGTGGCGTCCTCTTCAATTGTGGGATCCTCTCCGATCTGTTTCGCAAGCGTGAGTTGTTCTCCGTCCGTAGACGCGAGCCACAGGTTGCAAGCGCCGGCCCCCAGGATGTCGCGAATTTTTCCAGCAACGATCGGAAGAAGTTCTTCCAGTTCCAGGGTCGATGTGAAGGTGCGGCCCAAATCGTATAGAGCGGTGAGGCGTTCGAGCGTGGAGAGCTGTGCGTGGCGCTCCGCCTCAATAGCGTCTAGATTCGTCAGGGCGCGCCCTGCCAATAAACAGGCTTCTTCCAAGAAATGCGCGTCTTCGGCTGAGAAATCTCCGGCGCGTTTATTCAGAACTTCCACTACGCCTTCCGGCCTTTGTGCTCCGGGCAGAGACGCATAAAGCGCGGATTTCACGCGGGTGCGGCTAAATTCATCGAGATGCTCGAGGTCCTCTATTACGATTTCACGCGCCGGTAAGCGTCGCGTAGCCGCTGATTGGTACAAAATTGCGAGCGTTCCACCACCGACGGGCAGTTCTGTGGGATGCAATCGTTCACCGGGCTCGGTCCAGCGCATGCGGCAAACCAGCTCCTGGCTGGGTCCATTCGCGATCCAAACGAGAACGGCGCGCGCCCCGAGTGTAGTGCCCACTCGAGCGGCGAAAGTCTTGAGCAATGTGTCTTGATCGCGACACGCCAGCGACACGCTCGCGAGTTCAAAAAGCGCGGAAGATGTTTCCATTACTCTCCCAGGGGGAAGGGAATGCTTAAAACTCTGGCATCGCGTTGAACGTCGCGCCCGCGATGCAGAGAGTAGTGCGGCAGCCTAACAAATGCAATAGATAGGCGTCAAGGAAGGGTATTGCATCGGCGCGCTAAATGCGACCGATTATCGCGGATAAAACATGAGGATAAGACGCGGGACCGATTGACAGACTCAGTCCCGCGCAGTCTTTGGACGGCCACCTCTAGAAGTGGAAACCGACCGTGCCGGTAATGGCTCGCGGTGTGACGTAATGTGTGCCGCTGAACGTTGAGAGAAAGTTATACAGAGCGTAGTTGTTGGTCAGATTGATCACTTCCAGGCGAGCACTCCACTTGTAACGATCCCCGTGGAAGATGTTGTCGTGGCCCACAGCGAGATCGAACAAATTGCGCTGTTGGATACGCGGCGGGTTGAGGTCGTCGTTTTCTTTGTTCGGCCCAGGAACCTTTATGAGCGACGAACCAAAAGATGAAGCGGGGCAAATGCCGACTGTGCCATTAGAACTTAAAGGTGTGCCAGTTGGATTTGCCGCGCTGGGCGGCGTAGCGTGCATGCCGTTGCAAGTGAAGCCGGCCTCGAATTCCTGATCTGCGGAAAGAGGCACGCTCCCCACGTTGGACGCGACCAGACTTACGTTCGGCACTCCTCCCAAGAGGATCGAGCCTGGGCAATCGTTGGTCGCTAGAACTCCGTAGCAGGGAGTCGCGCCGGCGACGAGGCCACTGTCATACCGCCAATTAAAGCTGATCCAAGGAGCCTTCTTCCACGGGACTTGGTACTGCAGATGTGTGGTTTCGTTGTAATGCTCGTCGTGGTCGATGCGAAAAACACCCAGAGGCGCGGAGGGATTTGCTCCCGCTCCGGAAACCTGCGGCGTGAAGAAACGCGCGGCCACGCTGGACATCACGATAAAAGCGGTCAACCCGTGGTAATTCGGCACCGACCCACGGATCGCGAATCCAGGGATCTTCGAATTGTGCCATTCAATCGGAAACGTGATCGGAGTGTTGCCAAGGACGCTGAAGTCATAGGCGTTATGCGTGTACTTCCAGATGTATTCTCCATCGAGCACAAAATACTTGCCGAAGGCTTGTTGTAAGCCGGCATGGAATTCATTGCGAAACCCGGGAGCTAATGGCGTTAGCGCGTTCGACGAACACAACAGCAGGGGATTGAGGATTGGTGACTGGCATCCAATGCTGGAAAGGACCAGATTTTCGTTAAAGGGAGTTTCGAGAGTTCGCGCATAGGAAATGCGGAGAACGGTGCTGGTCGGTTTGATGTTGTAAGCAAGGCCCAGGCGGGGCTCCGCTTGGCCAGCGGTAGTCAAACCGTTGTACTTGTCGCCGCGGATACCCAAATTGAACGACCAATCTTTCCAAGTGATGGTGTCCTGGACGTAAATCGCCAGCTCCTTGACGTCTGTGTGCAGGGGAAATGATGAAGCGGTGTTGAATAGAGTTCCTCCGCGCGTCAGGTCGAATGGAAGTAAAGCTGCGTTGAATAGAGGGTACAGGGACGAGCTTAAAAAACCATTGGCCGGATTGCCGGGAGCATTGGGATTGGATGCCACATTCTGCTGGAGTCCCGCTCCGGCACACTGGCTGAGACTTGTGAACCCTTGCACCGGCGCGAAAGGATAAAAGGCGTCAGTTAAGGGATTCGTATTGGGACCCAGGCACGGTGCGTTGAACGTCGGATCGACGATGCCGATGCTGTCGTTCTCGGTGAGAAACGTCTGCTCGTAGAGGATTCCTGCTTTCACATTGTGAATGCCATGCGCGTACGATACTTCCGAATGAACTCCTGCATTCGTTAGGGTGCGATCCTGGGCGACGGTCTCCCTCTGAAGGCTGAACGGTCCGAGGTCGGCGAAGGGATTGTCGCTGGGATAGTAGTTGTAAGCATCACGCCGAACAAAGGCTCCGAGTGTGAGAACTGTATTGGAGCTGATCAGGTGTGTCCAGCTCGGCGCGATGTTAAAGGTACCGATCTTCGAGCGCTGATCCTGCGGGCCGACCGGCACGCCGTTGGGACCAATGCCCGCGTCCGGAACGACTACACCGAACCAAGGGGAGGCAAATTGGGCGTCGAAAGAATTCGGCGTCTGAAACCAGGATCGAGTGTACAGGCCATTCAAGTGAATCGAATCTGCATTCGAGAACTGGTAATCCACGCGATCGAATATATTTTCCTGGTTGCCTTTGTCGTGCATCACGCTGTTTTCCGGAGGATCCAAAAATCGGCCGCTGTTCAAACCATTCGCGGAGATGAAATTCCCCCATTTCTGGCCACCGTAGGCAAGATCAAAACCGCCGTTGGTTGAGCCGAATGAGCCGTAGGAGGCAGTGACGCTGCCATGGGGCGTAGTAACGCCCAAGCCGGAGCGCGTGGTAGCCACAATGACTACACTCGTTTTGTCACCAAATTCCGCCGGTGGTGCGCCGGAGATAACTTCCAGGGACTGGACTGCATCGACAGGAAGCTGGTTCGAAAAGACTTTGCTCTGTTGATCGGTGATAGGCTGGCCGTCAACAGAAAACGAATTCTCTGCATGATCGCCAAGCCCGTGGAAAAGTCCGTTCGAGTCGGCTGCGATACCAGGGGTCGTCAGAGTGACCAGCGAACTGAGTGATGAAGATTGACTTTCCAAAGGCAGCTTCTCGAATAACGCACGGTCGACATCGGTGTGAAAAGTTGAATCATTCTCCAAAAGGTCGCCACCACCCTCGACGGTGATAGAGCTGGAGCCTCCCTCGACTTTCAAAGCAATCGCAACAGTTGACGGGACGGAAGACCGAACCTCCACGTCTTCCGCATGTGGCGCAAATCCTTTTGCAGTTACGGAGAGGTGGTAGGGATTAAAGGGTACATTCGGGAAATTGAAATTGCCCAAGCTATCGGTAGAAGTAGACCGTTCATACCCGCTAACCGGATTATGAATCGTAACATTTGCATTGGGTACAACACCGCCCGAGGGGTCGGTGATCGTACCGGAAATTGACGCGGACTGCGCCTGCGCGATGTTCACGGTAAAGAGAACTAAAAAGCACAATGCCATTGCTAAGAAAAATAGCCTTCTGTAATTCATACGAATCTCCCTAAGCCCACGTAGGGCTGGTCCAATCGTTGGGTGGTGGCTAACACGGAACTCCTCGCTCGCGAACGAGCTGAAATGAGAAATCCACGTGCCGGGTTTTCTCTAGGGATGGATTACGATTGAACCGGGGGAGCGCGAGGAGAAGTTTGATGAAAAACAGGTTCGATGTGCGGGTCGATTGCCTTGAACGGATTCAGCCGCGCGACAGCCTGCGGAATAGGCAGCGCTGTACCGTGTGAGAGGTCAACGGTTACGGAGTGGGCGAAATGACAGACGCGGCAGTGCTGATCTTCGAATTGGCTGTGCCAGTGCCCGGCGGCCTGAAAGGCGAAAGACAGGACGAATGCGGCCACCACGATGGCTGCAATCCGGTACGCTACTTGCCGCCGCTTGAACAACCCAACACCCCCACACCGATGGTACTTAGACGCAGCTTCCAACACAATCGTGACTATAATCTTTGCCGCACATCAGCCAATTGCGGCTTCAGACCTGCAATACGTCGCCCTGACGGGCTACCATTTTATAGAGCACCGGGCTAACGATACGGCCCAGCAATAGACGCGATACAAGCCCGGCTACGATGACGATCGCAAACGGCTTCTGGGAGTCGGAGCCAATGCCGGTGGAAAGCGCTGCGGGAAGCAAGCCAAGACAGGCAACCAGCGCCGTCATCATGATGGGCCTGAATCGAACGAGCGACGCCTGAAAAGTGGCTCGCTCGATGTCCTGGCCTTCCAGCCGAAGCTTGTTGATATACGAAACGTCGATTACCGCCGTCTCCACTGACACGCCCATCAGCACCAAAAGCCCAAGGATCGAGGAGACGCTAAAGGGAGTGTGTGTGAGCTTTAAGGCAAGCAGCGCGCCCACCGGTTCGGTCATCACCACGCTTAACACCACAGTCACAGGAAACTTCACATTGCCGTAGAGAAAGAATAGAATCGCGAAAATCAGCAGCACGGTGAGCGGCCCGACCACCCGCACCTGACCCATCGCGGTGACAAACTCGCTGTACTCTCCACCCCAGCTCATGCGGTAGCCGGTAGGCAAAGATTTTTCGACGCTGGCGATAGCGCGCTGGCCATCTCGCACCGCACTCGCCAGATCGCGACCTTCGATGCTGTACTGCACGCCGATATAGCGCGAGTTGTTCTCGCGATAGATGAAGGAAGCGCCACTGGCTTCGCGAATATCGGAAAGTTCGCTAAGGGGTATCTGTTGGCCTGCGGGAGTGCCCACCAACAAATTGCCAATCTGCTGCGCGTTTTCGCGGAACTCCGGTTTCATGCGCACAACAAGATCGAATAATTTTTCGCCTTGAATTACCTGAGTGGCGGCTTGGCCTCCAACGGCGGCCTGCACTACAGCTTCAACGTCGGCGACATTGATGCCGTAGCGCGCAATTTTATCGCGATCCACTTGTACCAACAGGCTGGGCTGGCCGAGTTCGCGTACTACAGTTAGCTCGGTAAAACCAGGAACCTGCGAAAGTCGCCGCTTTATTTCCAGGGCTTTGTCCTGCAGCACATTCAAATCAGATCCGTAAACTTTCACGGCAAGAGCGCTTTTTAGCCCAGTGAGAGCTTCATCCACGGCATCTTCTGCCGGCTGCGTGTAATTGAAAATAATTCCGGGATACGCAGCGAGCTGCTTTTGAAGATCTTCAATCAGCTCAGGCTTGTTGTGGATTTTTCCGGTCTTCCATATCGCGTCTTTGTATGGCTTCAGGCCAACGTAAAATTCGCAATTGAAGAAGCCGGTGGGGTCGGTACCGTCGTCGGGGCGGCCAAGCTCGGAACCAACTTCGGTGACTTGTGGGTATTTGGCGAGAATATCGCGAATCTGCGGAGCGATCTTGGCAGCTTCCTGGTAGGAAATCGTATAAGGCATGGTCGCGCGCACCCAGAGAGCGCCTTCGTCAAGGTGCGGCATGAACTCGCCGCCAATGAACGGAATCAGCAAGAGGCTGGCGCAGAAAATAATCGTAGCGAACAGCATGGTCAGCCAGGGGCGATCGAGGCACCACCGCAGTTCCGACGCGTATTCCCGTTTGATCCACTCGAATGGCCTGTTCCTGGGTTCACGCACGCCCTTCTTAAACCAGTAAGAGCACATTACCGGAACGAATGTAAGCGTAAGGATTAGAGCGCCGACCAGAGCGATCGACATGGTGTCGGCCATAGGGTGGAAGAGCTTTCCGGAAGGGCCGCTGAGCGCGTAGATCGGAATGTAACCGGCGATGATAATGGCCACGGAATAGAAGATCGGCCGGTCCACGTCCTTGGCTGCGGCAAGGATTACTTCCTGCAGATCGTATTGCTGTCCTTCGCGCAGACCGAGCTCACGATAAATATTTTCGACCATTACCAGCGTGCCGTCGATGATGATGCCGAAATCGATTGCGCCGATGGAAAGAAGATTGGCGGCAACTCCTTGCGCGTGCAGGAAGATAAAAGCAAACAGTAGAGCCAGCGGAATCGTCAGCGCGACGATCACTGCCGCGCGCACGCTCACCAGAAAGAACATCAGGACGATCAGGACGAGAGTCATCCCCAACAGCAGGTTGTTCTCTACCGTGGAAATTGTGAGCTGCACCAGATCGCTGCGGTCGTAATAAGGCCGCACTTTTACGTCGGGAGGAAGGATGTGCTCGTTGAGCTCCTTGGTTTTTTCTTCAACGCCTTTCAAGACCGTCTGAGTCTGCTCGCCGCGCAAAATCATGATGACGCCTTCAACCGCATCATCGTTTTTGTTAAATCCGAACTGGCCGAGACGCGGAGCGTGTCCTATGACGACGTCTCCAACGTCGCGCACGTGAACAGGCACGCCGTTCTGCGTTCCGATGATCACGCTGCCGATATCCGCCTCGTCACGGATTAGCCCGAGGCCCCGAACGTAATAGAACTGACCGCCTTGCGAATAAAATCCGCCGCCGGTGTTCGCGTTGTTTACGCTGAGTTGCTGGATTACCGTGGGAACCGTAATGTGATAGCCGTAGAGCCGAGCCGGGTCGAGCAGCACTTGATACTGCATCACCGTGCCGCCAAATCCGGAATCGTCGGCCACGCCGCGCACTTGTTTGTATTCGCGCTCGATCACCCAATCTTCGAAAGTTTTCAATTCCTGAGGCGAGCGGTCGGGGCTTTCCAGTACGTAGCGATAGACAAGGCCCGAGGGACTGGAGAGGGGCGCAAGCGTGGGCTGTACGCCGGCCGGAAAGTTAACCTCGCTAAGCCGCTGGAAAACGACCTGTCGGGCAAAATAATCGTCGGTGTCTTCGTCGAAAGTTAGAATCACATCGGACAGCCCGTACAGCGATATGGAGCGCTGAATGGCCATCTTCGGCACGCCGTTCATTTCCACCTCAGTTGGAAGCGTGACCAGCCGCTCGATTTCCTCCGCCGCGTGACCGGGCCACTGCGTGATAATTTCAACCATGGGCGGCGACAAATCCGGATAGGCGTCCACCGGCATGCGCTTAAATGAAATGGCGCCGGCTACCGTGATGAACGCCACAAGCATGAGGACAAGGAATCTTTGCTTCAGGGCGAATTGGACGATGCGATTGATCATTGAAGTTGGGAACTAGTGCTGCAGAGAATTGGCGAACTGCAGAAACAGGCTTCCGTTGCCAACCACTTTGTCGCCGGGTGAAAGTCCCTTCAAAATTTGTGTTTCCCCATTCTCGCTTTGCCCAATTTCCACCTGGCGACGGCCGAATTGATTGGAGCTGGTGGCCACGTAAACAAAGGGTTGATTTTCGTCGTCGCGCAGGACCGCGGAATCGGGCACAGCAATCGCGTTCGGAATCACTCCAGCCGTGATGGTTGCGACGCAGTACATGTCCTTCTTTAACTTTCCGCCGGGATTATCGACGACGATGCGCGCCTGCAAAGTCCGCGTGGTGGGATCCAGCGCCGGAGAAATAAAAGATATCTTGCCGGAGAATTTATCGGGATAGGAATCGGTGGTAATTACCGCGGCGTCGCCATTCTTCACATATGCCAAGTCACCCTGATAAATATTCGCGAGTACCCAGACAGTGCTCATGTCCGAAATCGTAAATGCCTGGGTGGTGCCAGCCTGCAGCACTTGTCCAGGCGAAACGAGGCGTTCCACAATTTCTCCCCCGATAGGAGCGAGCAAAGGAATCTGAGCTGAGATGGGAGATTTCTCCAGATCTTCCGGTTTTGGTATGCCCAAAATTTTCATCCCCTCTTCCGCCGCGCTTAGGTCCGCCTGCGCTTGTATACGATCGGACTCAGCTTGCAGGAGATCGCGGTCGGCAATGGCGTGATGCGCGAAAAGATCCTGGGCGCGCTGGTAATTCTTATCCGCTACCCGGTAGGTATCGCGCGCTTTCAAATACGAAGCCAGCAATAGCGAATAGTCCGGGCTGCTTACTTCCAAAAGAGGCTGACCGCGTTTGACTCGATCGCCGGGAACCACCAGGATTTTGCTGACCGGCCCTCCAACTTGTGTAATCACCGGCGTGGTGCTGAATGCGTTGTAAGCGACGGCTCCAGTCAGCCGCAGCGTACGCGTGATTTTGGACGGTTGCACGGTCACAACTTGCACGTGCGACATTTGATCTTGCGGAATGGTGAACAATCCGGGCGTTTCCGTCTTCGACTCGCTCGAGGAGAACGAGGTCATCTGATTCGCGCCTCGTTCCGAGCTGCAGCCGGTGATAAAGCCAGCGAGCGTAACGGCTAATCCGACGCATACTGTGTGTTTTATGATTGGTGAATTTTTCATGGCAAATTTCTGACTCCCACAGCTTCGCGGAGTTGCTCCACAGCCGTGAGATAAGCGGCGAGGGACTGGCGATAGGCTAGTTCCGTAGCGCGGTAGCTGCGCTCGGCATCCAGAAAATCAAGAAGGCTCGCGGCGCCGCGTTTGTAGGAATATTCGGTGATGTCGCGCGATTGTTTTGCGGCGTCGAGGTAACCGGAGCGATAGAGCGTGACTACCTGGTCGTTGTCACGCACCCCTTCATAGGCCGTGAGCACATCGCTCAATACTTGATCGTTCGCCGCGAGTTCCAGTTCCTGCGCTTGATTGATGGCGTAATTCGTGCGCGCAATTTCGCCCTGATTGCGATCGAAGATGGGCAGTTCGAAACTCAAACCCACGTCAATGGTATTGACGCCTCCCACATGCGTGTAGTTCATGAACCCGGTTATATCGCGCTTGCCGTTGGCTCGAGCCAGGTCATATTGGCCCTGGGCTAGAATGACACCTTGCAGCGCTGCTCGAAAGTCAGGCCGATTTTGCAGCGCCTTTGCCTGCAGATCTTCTAATTTGATCGTGACAGGGATGTAATCGAAATCGCCGGAAACATCGAAATCTTCCTGAACGGTTTTGTAGCCGAGGAACTGTCTAAGGCCAACCAGCGCTTGAATTTTGGAAAGCTGCGCTTGGGATACATCACTCTGAAATTGCAATAACTGAAGTTTTATTTTCAGGAAATCCACTTCGCTGATGTCGCCGGCCTTGTAACGCGCCTGGCTGATATCGACGGTATTCTGAAAACTCTTCATATCCTCTATAGCGAGATCGAGAGTAGATTCGGCCAGCTGCACGCTCACGAATTGCTGCGCCACATTGAATGTCAAAGTCCGCTCGTTGTCGGCCACTTGTGAGGTGGTCACCGCTGTTTGGTCCTTGGCGGCTTGCAAACGATGTTGGCGCTTTTTTCCCCGCTCAAAGAGGTAGCTGACGCCCACGTCGAATTCGGCGTTGTTCGCGATGTAAGTTTCGCTAAATTCGCTCGGTTGGAAGATTGGTAAGTATTCCGTGTCAGCGCTGAACACCGGATTTGGCCTCAGGTTTGCCGTAATCTCTTGAGCTTGATTTTGCTGGATGGTGGTCTGCGCGGCCTTCAAATTGTGATTGTTTTGAAGCGCGAGTTGGATAGCTTCATCCAGTGTGAGGCGTACTGCGCCGTGAGACTGTACTGGTGGCGCCTGTATCTTGGGCGCTGGTGCGGTAGCAGGCTGCTGTGGTGGTGGATTTTGCGCATTGCTGTTCCGCGGCCGAATAAGGGAACAGAAACACAGCAATAATGTGAGCATCGCGAATCGCACACGTTTTACACGCATAATTTTTAACCTTTGCTGAAACGATAAAGAGTGGATCGGAGCGCGAACAGCGCTGAACTCAGAGGTTTAACTAAACAGTGGGAGGCGCGCGTGCGGGAAGACGAGGTGATAACAGGCTCGGTTCAACCGCTGGTTCGAGAGGGTCAGGCTGAGATCCCAATTGCGCGAGTGCCGGCGTACGGTCGCTGGAGTGCGTCCTCTCGATGGGCTGATGGTTAACATGACAAATGGAACAGTTCGCTTCCGAAGAATTCGCGTGGTGATGCCAAACGCTTCCAAGCGTAATCGTGAGGAATAGCAGCGCGATTAACGCCATGGGAATCAGCAGACACCGCGTAGCTTTGTGATTGAGCATTTATTAAGGACTGAAACCACCCTTCCTACTAATCATATAGCAGATGGCGGCAGATACGAATGGGTTGTGCCTGGCAGGTACCACTTTCTGCCTGCAATTTAGTTCGTATGCTCGAGGGCTTTTTCCACCATTGCGACGCACTTTTCCACGCGTTTGCGCAGCGGGCCGTCGATCTCTTGTTGTCGCTGGCGCAGCGTAAACGTTTCGTCGGCGATATTCAATGCTGCCAGCACGGCCACTTTCAGCGAATCAACCATACGCGTCGCTTCGGCGATCGAACGCATTTTGTTATCGACGTAAGCGGCAAGCTCTTTCAGATATTCTTCGTTTCCGTCAGCGTTCACATTGTAGCTTTGGTCGTAGATTTCTATTTTCACTTGGCGCTCCCGGCTGAGCTTCCGTATTGTCGGCCATCATTCAGTTGCACGCAAACGATATTGATGCGAAATAGGCGGTCTCGGTCAGGCTTAGCGTCGCGTTGCTAGCCGGCGCGCAAGGTGGCGCCGAGTTCTTTTTCGAGGGTACCCGCGATCCGGGAACCGAATTCAGCCAGTTGCGATTCCGTAAGGGTTCCTTGCGAGCTTTGAAATTTCACTCGGATCATCAGGGAATATTTTCCGGCAGGGATCTGGCCGCCGCGAAAGAGGTCAGCAGCCCCAATCGATTGAATCTCCTGGATACCGAGCGCCCGGATCGTTTGTTCCAGTTGCGCGAAAACTATGCCATCTGCAAGTATCAGCGAAAAATCTCTTTCGACGGCAGGGTAACGAGGCCAAGGCACGAAGCGTAGGGCCGCGCGCGTGGCTTCAATAGCGTGGTAGAGCGGCTCCAACTTCAGCTCTGCGATATATACGCCTTGCCGCAACTTTAATTGCTCCGCGACGCGACGGCCAAGTTGCCCGGCGACGCCTAGTTGTTCGCTATTGTTCTGAGCAGAAAAATGAGCTGAACGTACCGGCGACAGCCAAGCTGGTCCCTCGGTTTGCCAATCGAAGCCTCCGGCCAGTTGTCCAATTTGATCGAGCGCGCCTTTCAGATCCGCGAAACTGAATTCTCGCGCCGTTTCATAAATTGTTTTCTCTTGAGCCAAACCGGTCGCGCCTAGAGTGAGAACGGCTATTTCGACGGGCGCCCCGTCTCGCAATTCGTACTTCTTACCAATTTCAAAGAGCCGCACATCGCGGTTTCCGTGATTCAAATTCCACTCGATGGCGCGAACCATGCTGACAGTCCCGCTCGAACGCATAACCGATGCATCTTCGGCGAGAGGATTGCCAATTACGGCAGGTTGAATCCCTTCCTCGCGAAATAGAGCGTCGCGCTGGGTATCGACGATCGGGATTTCTACGATTTCGTGATAGCCAAGTGCGATGGCGCGTTCCACCAAGCGGTCCTGCGCCTCTGCGTGCGGCAAGCGATGCGCCGGTTTTTTCGCCGGTGGCAGACGCGGCGGAAATTTGTCGTAACCGTAGTGACGGGCTACCTCTTCAATTAAATCGATCCCGCGAGTAACGTCGCGCCGCCAGGAAACCTGCGTGCATTCCCAAACTGCTGCGAGAGAACCGTCGCTGCCGCGATTCGCATCCACGCGGATGGGACGAAAACCGAGCGCGCTCAAGATTTCTTCCACATCGCGGTCCGGAATGTCCGCACCCATCACCCGCAGGATTTCCTTTCGCGCCAGTTGGATTTTCTTTTCCGGTTCACGAGAGGGATAAATATCCACCACGCCAGACAGAAGTTCGCCGCCCGCGACCTGCTGAATTAATTCGGCAGCGCGCCTCGAAGCAAGCTCCGCCATTTCCGGATCGGCTCCTCGCTCGAAGCGGTAAGAAGCTTCCGTGCGGAGGCCGAGCGCTTTTGCGGTTCGTCGAACCGAAATGGGATCGAACCAGGCGGCTTCCAGCAGAATATTGTGGCTGCTGAAACTAATCTCGGTGTCTGCTCCGCCCATCACGCCGCCGATTCCTAACGCGCGCGTAGCGTCAGCAATCACGCACGTGTCTTTGGTGAGGGTTCGTTCCGCGCCATCCAGTGTGCGAAGTTTTTCACCTTGGCGCGCGCGTCGCACGATGATTCGCCGCTGATCCCTGAGAAGAGTGTTCGTATTGGCGGCACGCCCAGTAAGGCTTGTTGAGAGCTTATCGAAGTCGTACGCGTGCAGCGGCTGACCTAGCTCGAACATTACGTAGTTCGTGACGTCCACCACGTTATTGATCGATTTCTGGCCCATCGCCTCCAGCCGTTGCCGCAGCCAGTCTGGCGAGGGCTGCACTTTCACGCCGCGCAGAAAGCGAGCGGTAAAGCGTCCGCAAAGTTCCGGAGATTCGATTTCAACACGCGTCGTGTCCGCAGCCTTGTCCGCAACCTCCTTAAGCTTTGGCTGCAAAGGCTTGAGCTGCGTATGGTAAATCGCAGCAGCTTCGCGTGCGATGCCGTAGTGGCCCAGACAATCGGGACGATTGGCGGTAACTTCTGCATCCAGGACCGGACCGGCCGCCGAGTCTTCAACCGAATCAATTGCAACTCCGGCGAGGGAGAGGCGCGAGGCAAGCTCAGCAGGCGCCGCCTTTATATCCACGAATTCTGTGAGAACGTTGTAGAGAACCTTCATGGTTTAAAATTCAGTGTTATGTCTATGCCAGCATGCTTTTTACAAAGCGCGCTTTAAGGAAACTGTTGCAAGAAGCGCAGATCGTTCTGAAACAGTAGCGGCACTTCTGTGACGCCATACTTCATCATGGCGAGGCGATCCACACCCATGCCGAAGGCAAAGCCGGAAAGCCGCTCCGGGTCGTATTTCACAAAGCCGTACACCGCGGGATTCACCATGCCGGCGCCAAAAAGTTCGATCCATCCCGAAAATTTGCAAACGCGGCAGCCTTTTCCGCCGCACACGTGGCAAGTCGCGTCCACTTCAGCGGAAGGCTCGGTAAAAGGAAAATAGCTTGGCCGCAGGCGCGTTTTTGTTTTCGGTCCCAAAAACTCGCGCGCGAAATATTCCACTGTGCCTTTGAAATCGCAGAAGGTGATGTCGGTGTCCACTGCCAGGCCTTCAATCTGGTGGAACATGTAACCGTGTGTCGCGTCCGGATTATCGCGGCGATACACTTTTCCCGGCACCACGATGCGAACCGGCGGTTTTTCCTTTTCCATCGTGCGAATCTGCATGGGCGAAGTGTGCGTTCGCAATAAGTGACTGCTGCGCACTCCTTCGATATAGAAGGTGTCCATGTTGTCGCGCGCGGGATGGTGTTCGGGAATATTGAGCGCTTCAAAATTGTAATAGGGCGTTTCGATTTCAGGCCCTTGGACCACGCTGAAGCCGATGGCGATGAAAATCTGCCGAAGTTCTTCGAATGTTTGCCGGATCAGGTGCCGCGTGCCGAAAGAGCGCTCGATTCCCGGGAGTGAAAGATCGATTTTGTCGCGCGCGGCGGCGCTTTCGGAAGTTCCCTGAATATGCGCTCCGATACCCGTCAATTGCGCTTCAACATGAGCTTTTAAGGCGTTCAGGTTTTGCCCGACAATGGGCTTGAGTTCCTTCGAGAAAGGCTTGAGCCAGTTCTCGCCGACCAGAGTTAGAACGCCCGACTTGCGGCCAGTCCATGCAAGGACAAAGATTCGCCATTCCTCCGGATCGTTCCGAGAGCTATGCTCGGCGGCCTGCTGATCGAAGAGGCGGCGGAGATCGCCAAAGAGGTTGGCAACCTTCACGGGAGAATCGGCCCCGAGTTCCGCAAGCGTCTGTTTGGTTGGATCGGGCGTCATTGAAAGAGCTGCGACTTAATGTAGCTCAGGTTCTTCAGACCCGAGGGTTTTGTGGTGCCGTAAAGACATCGTCGCGCGATTAGCCTTCGTCGCGATGGCGGACATGTTCCGGCTTGGTGTGCGACTTCGCATCCGCAGGCGCTTTGGCAACATGCTGCTTCGCGGACGCGACCAGGGCGGTAAATCCGTCCGCATCATTCACGGCCATGTCCGCCAGGATTTTCCGATCCAGCTCAACGCCACCCACTTTCAGTCCGTGAATCAACTGGCTGTAGGTGATGCCGTTGTTGCGAGCGGCGGCGCCGATGCGTTGAATCCACAACGTGCGGTAATCGCGTTTGCGCACGCGGCGGTCACGATAGGTGTACCGCAACGAGCGGTTCACCGCTTCTTTTGCCGACCTATAAAGCTTTCCCTTGGTGAGGAAAAACCCCTTGGCGTGCTTCAGCAGTTTTTTGCGCCGCGCGCGCCGTTTTGTTCCACGTTTAACTCGAGGCATAGCTTGATCTCCTATTGCGCGCCACAGAGGGCGCATTCACGAAAATTTTGGTCGATTACAACACGGGGAGACAAACGTGGCCAGCCACCCGCAAAAGATCTGCGGATAGCAGGACGGGTTTGTCTCGTCGAACCGCTGTTACGCTTCCGCAATTCGTTTCAATCGCCGAAGCAACCGGCCGGCAGGCACCCGTTACGCTCTGCTTAACACGGTTAAAATTCATCGCGCTTTCGCGCTACCGCAAAAACTATTCGATGCCGTACGGCAGGGCCAGCCGAATATTGCGAACATCCGACGGATTCACCACTACCGCATTTGCCAGTTTGCGCATGCGGCGGGGCTTCTTGGTGCCCAACAAATGTCGCTTGCCCGAATGCCAGCGCATAATCTTCCCGGTGGAAGTGATCTTGAAGCGCTTGGCTGCCCCGCGATGTGTTTTCAGTTTCTTCTTCTTGTTCTTCTTCACAATTTCCTCTTCAATCCGATTTGGCAGCGTTGCGAATTCCGCTGCGGAATTAAGCCTGCCCGCCCACCGCGGGACGCGTCGATGGAGCCACGGAGCCTGCACCCTTTTTCGGCGCCAAAAGCGCGAGCAAAATATTCGCTTCCATTCGAGGACCGAATTCCACTTGCGCGTGGTCCACAATATCTTTCATCAGCCGGTCCATCTTCGCGCGGCCGACGTCCTGGTGCGCCATTTCCCGGCCACGATGGAAGATCATGGCCTTTACTTTGTAACCTTCGCCGAGGAACCGTATGATCTGATTCTTGCGAACCTGATAGTCGTGTTCGGCGGTGGATGGCCGGAACTTCACTTCTTTAATGTGCGAACTTTTCTGATGTTTCTTGGCTTCGTGAGCTTTTTTGTTGGCTTCGTATAAAAACTTGCCGTAGTCCACAATCTTGCAGACAGGCGGCACGGCGTTCGGCGAAATCTCGACCACATCCAGGCCGGCTTCTCGGGCCGCTTTCATCGCGTCGAACAGGGTCATCACACCAAGCTGATTCCCGTCTTCGTCCACCACGCGAACTTCCCGAGCGCGAATTCGCTCGTTTACTTTCAGACCACTACTCCCACTCCGTTCTGCGATAAACTCACCCCCCGGACTTGCGAAATCTTGTTCGCCGTCCGCTTTTCCCTCGCTCCCCATGTCATAAAGGCCTGATGGGAGGCGCGGGTCAAAAATTATAGCACGGCTAACAGGCTCTGCCGCAAGCCTGTACCTTCGGGCTGAATAGCTGCCGCTCAAACAAGCTTAGCCAAGGAGCACTACTTGGAATTGAGATTATAGGCTACAGGATGCGTCGGCTGGTAAAGGCCTACTTCTCCGCCGCTCGGCAAACGTATCGTCGTTTTTGTCCCCCAGCGCTCATCGCTCACTGGTCCGCAGGTGACGTTCTTACCCTTCAGCGTTTTCACCGTTGCGTTTAGGTCGTCGCACATAAAGTAAAGCTCCGCACCGAGCATCGCGTGCTTGTCTTTCAGGCTAGTTCCCTCGGACGGATGCAATGCCAACTCTGCAGGCGGGAGCGCAAAAATCAACCAACCGTGTCCGGCGTCAACTGACTTCAGCCCCAGAACGTCGCGCAGAAAATTTCGGTCGGCCTCCGCGTCAGCACTGTATAGCAGGAGGTGTGCTCCGTCGATCATGCGCGAAGTTTACCATCAACAAATCGGGTTCAAAATCTCGAAGTGCAAGGCCGTCGGGTGCGACGGTTCTTTCGGAGCTTCACCAATATTAAAGTATTTGGCGGGAATCGATCTCGGCGCGCAGGTCGGTGGCGAATTGATCGAGCGGACGCGGACCCAGGTCACCTTTCGAACGATGGCGTACGGACACACTTCCCGCTTCAGCTTCCTTGCCGCCAATGATCAGCATGTACGGAATTTTCTCAATTTGCGCGTCGCGAATTTTAGCCTGTAACTTTTCGTTGCGATCGTCCAGATGCACGCGGAAGGCTGCATCTTTAAGATGCTTCGTAACTCTCTCCGCGTACTCCATGAATTTTCCGCTCACCGGCAGCACGGTCGCCTGCACCGGCGCAAGCCACGCAGGGAAAGCTCCTGCGTAATGCTCGATCAGCACGCCGAAGAACCGCTCGATCGATCCGAACAGAGCGCGATGCACCATCAGCGGTTGATGGCGAGCGCCATCTTCGCCGACGTATTCAAGCTTGAATCGCCGCGGCAAATTGAAATCGAATTGTACGGTGGTGAGCTGCCAAGGGCGCCCGATGGCGTCCACAAGCTTCACGTCAATCTTCGGCCCGTAAAACGCAGCTTCACCGGGAATATATTTGTAGGGAACGTTCATGCGCTTCAGCGTGTTGACCAGCGCGCCTTCCGCTTTTTCCCAATCTTCCGGAGTGCCGGCGTAATCCTGCGGGCGGGATGGGTCGCCGCCGGAAAGTTCCACTTCGTAGCGATCGAAACCGAAAACGCGCAGCGCCTCCCAGGCGAACTCAATGCAGTCCTGCACTTCCTTTTCGATGTGATCCGGCATGCAAAAAATATGCGCGTCATCCTGAGTGAAGCCGCGCACGCGCAGCAAACCGTGCAGCACGCCCGAGCGCTCGTAACGGTACACAGTGCCAAGTTCTGCCAGCCGTACAGGCAGCTCGCGATAACTGCGCAGCCGGCTTTTGTAAATCAAGATGTGCCCAGGGCAATTCATGGGTTTCACTTGGTAGTCAGCTTTTTCGATTTCGATCGGAGTAAACATATTTTCGCGATAGAAATCCGCGTGGCCGCTGGTCTTCCACAAATCGAGGCGCATCACGTGAGGAGTAAAAACCAGATCGTAGCCGCGTTTTGTCAGTTCATCGCGCTGCCAATCTTCCATTTGACGGCGAATGATGCCGCCCTTGGGATGCCAGAAAATCAGGCCCGGCCCGGCTTCTTCCTGGATGCTGAAAAGATCGAGCTCCTGGCCCAACTTGCGGTGATCGCGGCGCTTCGCTTCTTCGAGTTTGTGCAGGTATTCGTCCAATTCTTTTTGATCGACGAAGCAAGCCCCATAAATCCGCTGCATCTGCGGATTGCCTTCCTGGCCTTTCCAGTACGCGCCCGCCACATTCATTAGCTTGAACGCCTTGATGCGTCCGGTGGAGGGAATGTGCGGCCCGCGGCAGAAATCCAGGAATTTTCCAGTGGTGTAAAAAGACACGATCGGCTCGGTAGCCTTTTCTTCCACCAGTTCGCATTTAAATTCCTGATTGCTTTTGCGATAGAGCTCGAGCGCTTCCGGCTTGGGAATCATCTTGCGCTCGTTGGGAATGTCCTTCGCCGCAAGCTCGCGCATCTTGGCTTCAATTTTTTCCAGGTCTTCGCTGGTGAAAGGCGCTGCGCGCACGAATTCGTAGAAAAAACCGTTTTCGATGGGCGGGCCAATCCCCAGCTTTACGTCCGGGAAAAGCTCCAGCACCGCAGCCGCTAGCAAGTGCGCGGCGGAATGGCGGAACACCTGTACCGCGTCGGGATCTTTGGCGGTCAGAATGGAAAGCTTCGCGTTATGCTCGAGGGGGCGCGACAGGTCCACCAACTCGCCGTCTGCGCGCGCTACCAGAGCCTCTTTCGCCAAGCGCGGCGAAATCTGTTGCGCGATTTGCGCCGGGGTGGTGCCGCGAGGTACTTCGCGGGTCGCGCCATCCGGCAAAGTGATTTGAATGCTCTCCATGTGGCTATTTGTTCTCCGGTGGAAACTAGTAGCTTACTGGCCCAGGCAAAGGCGGTCAAGAACGAGGATGCCTATGCAAAAGTTATTCCGGGTTGGATTCGGTCGTAAGCGCGCCATTCTTTACGGCCCAGGATACGAATCCGCCAGGCGCGTTTTTTACGCCGGAAATGTTGGCCATTTTGAGGTTCGCGATTTCTCGCCAGTTGACGTTATTCAAGTTTGCATAACGCAAGTCTGTGTTCGCTAGATTAGCACCTGCAAGATTCGCCTCCGTTAGGTCTGCTCCGACCAAATCAGCATCGTTCATCTGAGCGCCTTGAAGCCATGCCTTATAAAGATTGCTTCCCCGAAGATTCGCCGAACTGAGATCTGCGTCGGTAAAGTCGGCGTAGCGAAAGTCGCTGCTGCGGGAATCTGTGGCGCTGAAGTTAGAGCGCAACAACTTAGCTCCCGAAAGACGAATGCCCTGTAAGAAAGCCCCAGAAACGTCCACGCCTACCAAGGGAACGTGATCCGCGTTGAGTTCTTGTAACGCTTCGATCCTCCCGCCGCTGCCTCCTTTTCCTTGCGCCGTGTTTATAACTTGCCAGGCCTGGTAATGCTTTTGTTTGGCGCGATCGCCCGACTCCGAAAAGTAAAAGATAACTGCAACTAGAACTCCGAGGCTACTAAGGTATTCCAGCATTTCCAAGAATTTCCAATTGCTCAAGAAGAACGCCGCCCATTCGAAACTCCATTCGATGAACACGAACGGCAGGGCCCATCTACTCCGAACTTCCGCTTTCCGGCTAATCCAGAGCCGGGGCCGCTCTGTTGGTGAAAATACTCTCATCAACTTTTTACCGAGGGATTCGATTCTCGCAAAAGGCGCCGCTCTTCTTCGCTTAGCATTCCGCTGTCGAGTAATTCAGGACGGTTGCGCTGAGTTTTTTCCAGCGCTTTCCCGCGGCGCCAGCGGCGAATTTCTTCGTGATTGCCGCCGAGCAAAACCTCCGGCACATCCCAGCCTCGAAAACTCGGCGGGCGTGTGTAATGGGGATAGTCAAGTATGCCGCGAGTCGCGCCGCTGTCATTGTTGCTACGGTCATTGGACTGAACGCGGTCTTGCCGGTGTTTTTGCGCTTCGCTATCGTCCGCGCTGAAAGACTCGTTCACCACGGAATCTTCATTGCCAAGAGCGCCCGGGATCAGCCGCGTGATCGCATCGAGAATCATTGCCGCAGGGAGTTCGCCACCGGACAGAACGAAATCGCCCACGGAGATTTCGTCGGTGGCGAGATGCTCTGCGGCGCGCTCGTCCACGCCTTCATATCGTCCACAGATCAATACGATTCGTTCGAGTTTCGCAAAACGCCGCGCCAGTTCCTGTGTGAACATTTTTCCCGCAGCGGAAAGCAAAACGATAGCGGTGTCGGCGGGCGGCGCGGCCGGGGTATTTTCACCCATCAGCGATTCTACCGCTTCGAACAGCGGCTCGGGTTTCATCACCATACCCTCGCCACCGCCGAAAGGCCGATCGTCCACGGTGCGGTGTCGGTCGTGAGTGAAACCGCGCAAATCATGGATGTGGGTATCGATGAGCTTTGCTTCGCGCGCTCGGCGCACGATTCCGTAATCAAGCGGCCCCGCGAAAAACTCCGGAAAGATTGTAATGAGGTCAAAACGCATCGCTGCAATCGTACCGCAAACGCTCGCTTGTTAGTCGCTGTTCAACTCGCGGAGACCTTCGGGGAGAACCACCTCAATGCGACGAGCTTTAATATCCACCAACTCGCAGATCTCCTGGGTTAACGGAATGAGAAGTTCGCCGCGCGCGGAATCCACGGCCAGAATCGGATTTCTGGCCGCTCCTTCGCCGGTGAATTGCACGTCGCGAACAATTCCGACTCGCGAGCCATTTTTTTCGTACACTTCGCAGTCGATTAGATCGGTCACAAAATAACTTCCGGCAGGCAGAGCCGCGCGCTCAGTCAGCGGAATTTGCACTTCCAGGCCTACGAGTTTTTTGGCGTCGGATACCGAGTCGGAGTTTTCGAAGTGGAAAATAGCCTGGCCGCCGCGGCTATGCGAAAGCCAACATTTGCGGATGCCTGCATGCTTCGCGGCCTCGGTTTTTTCGTTCCACAGCTCAGCAGATTTTAAGCGCGTGAGACGCTCGGGAAAATCGGTGAGGATTTCGGCGGCTACTTCACCGCGAACTCCGTGCGGGCGCAGAACACGCGCTACAGTGACGCGATCGGCCCTCGGAGATTGTTCTGCAGCCACTACTCGAGAATTTCCAGCGTAAAACGTTTCTTCAATTTCATTCCTGCAGCGCCCAGCAATGTACGGATGGATTTGGCCGTGCGTCCCTGCCGCCCGATTACTTTTCCCAAATCGTCGGGATGAACGCGCAATTCCAGCACGGTCACTTGTTCGCCTTCCACTGACTTTACCACTACATCTTCCGGATGATCGACAAGGGCCTTAGCAATCTCTTCTACAAGTGCCTTCATGACGTCCTCCACAGTAACTAGCGCGCAGCAGAGAACTTCGCTCGAGCTTGTGCGGGTAATAGATTTACTGTGGGGTGAGACGCCTTAGGAGGGTTTCCGGTTTCGTAAAAAACTGCGAACGGTGTCGCTGGGCTGTGCGCCCTTGCCGAGCCAGTACGTAACGCGGTCGTGGTCCAAAGTAATCGCCGCAGGCTTCTTCAGGGGGTCGTACGTGCCCACGATCTCCACAAAGCGGCCGTTTTGCGGGCGCGTCTTCTCGGTCACAACCACACGATAAAACGGGCGCTTTTTCTTCCCAATCCGAGATAACCGAATCATTAACACAGCGAAAATCCTCCTATGCCAGACCGAACCATTATAGCGGAGCTACCGGCTTTCACCAATCGGTATCTAGGGTGCGTCGAGCTCATTGCAGAAGCCATAGGGGCAGGGCCGCCTGCGCGCAGTGCTCGATCATTTGCTGGTCGCGCTCAGAAAACGCACTGGCGACGTCGCTTTCGACGTCCACGGTTCCGATCACGCGTTCTCCCCCCGGAGCGAGCACTGGCACGATAATTTCGGAAAGCGTGTTGCCGAAAGTCGTGAGATATCGCGGGTCGTTCCGCACATCCCCTACAACAACCGTCTTCTTCTGCTGAATAGCAGAGCCAGTGAGGCCTTCGCTTACAGGAAACTCGGGGTATTCCGGAGCGCTCGGGCCGCTCCAGGAGATGATCGAGACAAGCTCCGTGCCCACATCGTAAACGCCGACCCAGCGATACTGACCAAGCACTTGGATTCGCTCTGCCAGCCTTTTTGCCTTGGCGATGCGATCGTTGCCGCTCGCTGCGATGGAACGAATCTCGTTCAACACGTTATCGATGACAATCGGCATGTTTTGTTGTCAACTTATCCGGAGTCATTTTAGGCCGGCGAATTTGCCTATGCCGCGCATTTTAGTTTTGGCGTAGTTGCCGTACTGCTTCATCATCTTGCGCATGTCGGAATATTGCTTCAGCACTTGATTTACTTCCTGCACGGAAGTGCCGCTGCCGAGCGCGATGCGCTTGCGGCGCTTGCCGTCAATCAAATTGGAATTCGCGCGCTCCGCGGCGGTCATGGAGTTGATGATGGCTTCGACAGAGCCCAGGCGCTTCTCGTCGATTTCCGGGTTCTTGGGGAGATTCGCGAATGGGCCAATCTTCGGCAACATGCCCATGATGGACTCGAGCGAGCCCATTTTGCGGATCTGGCGCAGCTGGTCGCGGAAATCTTCCAGGGTGAAATCGTCTTCGCGCAGCTTGCGTTCCAGCTCCCGCGCCTTTTTCTCGTCGACGTGCTTTTCGACTTTTTCGATCAGGCCGAGAACATCGCCCATTCCAAGAATGCGCGACACCACACGGTCAGGAAGAAAGGGCTCGAGCGCGTCGTATTTTTCGCCGACGCCCACAAACTTTACGGGTGCGCCGGTGACTTTGCGGATGGAAAGTGCAGCGCCGCCGCGCGCATCGCCATCCATTTTCGTGAGGACCACTCCGGTGATGCCGAGCCGTTTGTGAAATTCGCCAGCCGAGCGCACGGCGTCCTGCCCGATCATGGCGTCGGCCACGAAGAGGACCTCGGAAGGATTGAGCTCGCGCTTCAGGTCGGAAAGCTCTTTCATCAACTCGTCGTCAATGTGCAGGCGGCCGGCGGTGTCCACCAGAATCACGTCGCAAGCCGACAGTTTTGCTTCGCGCAAGGCGCCGCGAACAATTTCAAGCGGCTTGTCGGTGCCGGTGCCGGGCCACAGTGGGGTTCCCGTAGCTTTGGCAACTTGGGCTAGTTGCTCGCGCGCAGCGGGGCGATATACGTCAGTGGAAACAACCAAGGGACGGTGGCCATGTTCGCCGAGCCACTTGCCCATTTTTCCGGTGGAAGTAGTTTTGCCGGAGCCTTGCAGGCCCACGATCAGCCAAACAGAAGGCGGCTTAGAGCTGTATTGCGGCTTCGCTTCGCGGCCGAGTAACTCGCCCAATTCGTCGCGAACAATTTTCACGACTTGCTGCTCGGGCGAGAGTTGCAACAAAACCTCAGATCCGACAGCCTTTTCGCGAACGTGGGTGATGAACTCGTCCGCGACGCCGACGTTCACATCGCCTTCGAGCAGTGCTTCGCGAATTTCCGCCAAGCCCGCCTCGAGGTGCTCGTCGGTAAGCTTGCCCTGCCCGCGTAGATTTTTGAACGCGCGTTGAAGTTTGTCTGTGAGCGTTTCAAACATGTTGGGTCTCGGGTACGGCCATTGCTATCGGGACAGGTGAACCGTCAGACTGATTTTCTCGCGGCGAATATTCACAAGAATAGCGCCTGATGAGTTTAATCTCTCTTATTCCAGTCACAAAAAACACTAGCACACTGCGAGATGAGAATCTAGGGAACCGGTGGCGCGGACGTCTGGCAAAGTTCACCGCGTAGGCGCCACTTCTTGTCATTGCCCCGAAGGAGTACCCTTCAGAGCTTGACGGCAATTCCCTTTCCGTTTCGAGGTAAACGCTCCTTTAGCAGGCGCTAATTAATTTCGCAGAACATGAATATCGCATGCAAGTTGTTCTTCGGAAGAAGTTTACCAGCCCATTCGCGATCAGCCTTAAACGCGACTAATTCGGCTTAGTCGGGTTAATTCAAGAGTGGCGCGGTATCCGGTCCTCCCTTTTTGACCAGGGGACAAGCAACTTTAGCTGTAGGGTATTTTCGTTGAAGAAGTAAGGCGCTTACCGCACGTCACTTTGCGTCCAGAAAAAGTAGAATATTTTGCTTTAGCGTTTTTTGGAATGTTCCGAGCGAAATCCCGGCTAGCTCGAATAGCGAGTGAGGTGTGGGGATGTCGAGTACTCGGGGAAATATAGAAGAATTGTTTGAAAGCCTGTCAGAGAGGCGTGACCGCCGCGCCTCTCCGCGAACCATCTCGCCATTATTAACATACATAGACCTTGGCGATGGAAATGGCGGCATTGCGCTGAACATAAGCGAGGGCGGCTTGGCAATTACCGCCGCGGGAAGGTTGCTGGAAGATTATTTCCCCAACATACGCTTTCAGCTACCGAAAATTCCGGGCTGGGTCGAAACGAGCGGACGGGTAGTTTGGACCAGCGAGTCGAAGAAGGGCGCGGGCATTTGTTTTGAGGGCATCACGGAAGTAGACCGCGAAAGAATATGCCATTGGATTTCCTCAAAGGCCTCACGCGGCGAAGTTGAAGCCGAAACTAGTTACGATTTTGAAACGAAAGATCTTTCAGATTCCGTCAGGCGCAAGAAAGAGCCGCGCAAACTCGAAGTTCTGAGCGAAGCTGACGAGGCAAGATTTGCGGCAATGTTTCCATCAGAAAGTACTCTGCGAATCGCGCACGATCACAACTGGAAGGAAACAGAAGTAGAACGAGAAATTCCGGAGCCGGTAGAACAGAATCCCCAAGGGCTTGCGAAAGATATTCCGCATGATACGAATCGCGAAGACTTGAACGCCGACTCTTTCGTCGAACAAAGCAGCGAATCCACAGAAAGTGTTTCTGCGTCGACTGCCGAAAACGCCATTTCCGAGCAAGATGCCCAGAATACCGAGCTGGGCTCGCACGGCGCCGAACCCGCGAGCGATGCACCGTCCGCGGCGGACGAATCAGTCGACATCGTGTTTCCACACCGACGCTGGATCATCGACCGTCCTGACGATTCTCTTACGCCTGAAGAATTGCCCACAGATGAACATCGAATTGCCCAATTAGAAGCAGTCAATTCCTTATTAGATCAAGATCATATCCTTTCAGAAGAAAATAGAGGCCAGCCTTCTCTTGCAGAAGACCACGACGAGGCTGTCCCGGCGGGAGTTAGTCCGCGCGTATCGCCCGCCATGGAAGAGAAAACTGCTGGCGAATGGGCGCTACCGACATTTACCTATCCTAAGGAAGTAGATTGGAGGCAGCAATTTGTCTGGAATCGAAGCGGAGCCGCAGCGGAATCTGCTGCCTCACAAGCCGCTGAAAAAGTGCCGGAAAGCAGCAACATATTTCGGATTGCAGGAGTCATTCTTTTAGTCGCCGCAGTGTGTTTCGCCGGCGGACTTATGGTTGGAAGTGGTTCGGTGAGAAAACTACTGGGACTTGACGGCCCCGTGGCAACAAACCCGTCGGCAGCACCTGCGCCTGAATCAAACTCCCCCAAATCAAATGAGCCATCAGAGAGCGCGACACGACAACCGAGGAACGAATATTCGCCAGCATCCCGTGATGGCTTTCCCAACAGTTCGACTAACGGTTTGAAGGATGCGGCAGCGGCGAGGAACGAGACGTCAGGTTCAAACACCGATGCTGCGCAATCGGTCGAGGCCGAAGACGATCAGGAGCCGCCCCCGAGCGATCGGCGACCCCAGGCAAGAAGTCTTGCCCCATCTTCCGGCGCGGTCTCCTCGGACGTACTGAAGAGTGAGTCGAGGGCAAGGACGGAACAAACTCCACCTAAGGTTCCAACTGCAGTTCCGTCGTCGCCGGAATCCGGATTATCTTCGCAAAGCCAGCAAAATCCGAGTACGCCGGATTATTCTGAAGCAACAGTCGATAAACCTTACAGTGAGCTTCAAAGTCCGGTACTCGTCACACCTCCGGATGAAAAAAGCGGGCCATTTCGGCTGGCATTTCCTGAAGCAGCAGTAAGCGCCTCGCGAACGCTGGCCATTAGCGCGCAGCGTTTCGTTTCAATCCCCGTTCAGGCTGGTCCGGCATCAAGTCATCGGCCTGAACGGCTGCAAGCCGGAGTGTTGATCTACCACGTTGACCCCATACCGCCGGCGTCGGGAGACGAAATCGGCGGCACGGTGAAGGTGCGGGCCACGATCGGAAAAGGTGGCGATGTGGTGGACGTGAGGGCGATCGGCGGTCCCCCTGCGCTAATCCCCAGAGTAGTGCGAGCCGTTCGCGAATGGCGCTATACGGTAACGCTTCTGGATGGACAGCCCTTAGGCGCTGAAGAAGATGTGGTGGTCGAATTCCGTCCGAAAGGTTAAGAATCCTCTTAGAAATCGTGTATCGAGAGGCGTGCCTCGTGCATCTTCCTTGATAGGGGTGCGGCTACGGAGTATTCTTCATGCCATATACACCATGTCCGACGGGACCCTTCCGAAGTTTTATTACGCAGCACGAGTTGTCGTTAAGCATTTGATTTTGTTCGGCCATTCTTCTTGTTAGGCAAAAGTATTCGTTCAGAACTGAAAGAAAATTCAAAGAGGTGATACTCAATGCAAAAGATGCGCTCGATTCGCTGGCTCCTGCTCGCGGTGTTCCTGTTGCTTATACCGTCGAAATCATTCGGACAAGTGGTCGGAGTTTCGATCACTGTGGCCCCGCCCGCGCTGCCGGTGTACGTGCAGCCAGTTTGTCCTGGTGACAATTACTTATGGACTCCGGGCTATTGGTCCTGGAGCGATGACGATGGGGATTATTACTTTGTGCCTGGTACTTGGGTAGAGGCACCTACACCCGGCTTCCTGTGGACGCCCGGTTATTGGGGATGGAATAACGGAGCATACGCGTGGAACGGCGGGTACTGGGGATCCCAAGTCGGTTTCTACGGTGGAGTTAATTATGGATTTGGTTACGCCGGGGTCGGATTTGAGGGTGGATACTGGCAAGGCGGAAATTTCTTTTACAATCGTTCGGTAAGCAATGTGAATGTGACCGTAATCCACAACGTTTACACCAAGACTGTGGTGAATAATTACAACTCGACTACGCGCGCTAGTTTTAATGGTCCCGGAGGCGTCACTCGGAAACCCACGGCGCAGGAAGAAACTTATTCGCATGAGCAACACACGCCAGCGACGTCGGCGCAGACGCAGCACCGGGAAGAAGCTGCTAAGGATCGCAGCCAATACGCTTCCGTAAATCACGGCAAACCGGCTGTTGCTGCAACGGCGAAACCGGGCGAGTTCAAGGGAGCGGGTGTGGTACCTTCGAAGGCAGCAGCTCCTTATAAGGGCGCAACGGGTAAAGGCGCTGCAAGTAAGAGTGCGGCAGCAAACACCCGAGGCGAAAAGCCAACCGGTGGAACCGCCGCTAAGAGCACTAAGACTGCGGCTACTTCAGAACGTAACGCCGAGCATACAAATGCTGGCGCAACCTCTGAGCGCAAGAGCACGAGCTCTGAAGCGAAGCCGGCAGCGCGCGAGAACACGGCGCGAACAGAGAGCAAACCGAAGACGGCTACTCCACATACGGCAACGCCAAAGACCGAGACGGAAAAACCAAAAGCGGAAACGGCAAAGCCCAAGACCGAAACCGCAAAGCCGGAGAAGGAAAGTACTCCGCGAAAAACCGAGAGCACGCCTAAGACTACAACGCATGAGTCTGCACCGAAGGCAGAGCACGAAACGACGCCCAAGGCTCAAACTCAGCACGCAACGCCAAAGGCTCAGCCCACGCACGAGGCTGCTCCGAAGGCAACTCACGAGTCCGCCGCAAAGGCTCAGCCTCAGCACGAAGCCGCGCCTAAACCCCAGGCTCAACACGAAAGTGCGCCGAAGGCTCAGCCCGCGCACGAAGCCGCGCCGAAGGCAGCTCCTGCTCAACACGAAGCTGCACCGAAGGAAACGAGCAAGCCTGAGGAGAAGCCGAAGTACTAACCAGGTGTGGAGAACATATTGAGGTTGGCAGGTCCGGTTTCGCGACTGGCCCTGCCATTCTCTTTCGAAGCCGCAAATTCCCTCTGTAAGAAGCTCGAAATTCGTTCCTACCATCAGCGCGAATTCTTGACCGCACAGCGCGGGTCTAATACACTATTCGTTTCGCCAGGGTGAGGGATTTGCTTCCGATGCGTTGCGCCCGCGTGGAATTGCGCGAGCGCGAAAAGCGGAGATTGACGTAACACCGCAGCGCCCAACCGGCTCACAACGAAATAATACTCAGGCAGAGGAGAACGATCGTTGCCGAAACGCACGTTTCAACCGCATGTGCGCCGCCGTCACAAGAAGCACGGCTTCCGCAAGCGCATGAAGAGTCAAGGTGGAAGGAAAGTTCTGGCCCAACGTCGCAAGAAGGGGCGCCACAGTCTCACGCGCGTCTGATATACCGCGGCTGAACCTTCCGCGGAATTGCCGGCTGGTGCGCCGCTCGGAATACGATGTGGTGTATCGCGAAGGGCGCCGCCGGACGAGCCGCGAGTTCACGATATTTCTACGTCCCAATGGCCTCGAAGTCAGCCGGTTTGGCTGGAGCATAAAAAAGGCGCTGGGTAACGCGGTCCGCCGCAACCGAATCCGGCGCCGCCTTCGCGAAATTCTAAGATTGCACCGACAGGAGATTGCCACCGGATGGGATATTGTGATTCATCCACGCAGCACGGCGGCGACCGCGGAATTTTCTCCGCTGGCGGCCGAGCTGGTGAAGCTGGTTCCGCGCAAACCGTAATGCCAAGTGGTTCAGATTCTATGAAAACAAAAGAGCGATCTTGGGGCGTGTGGGTTTCGCTCGCGCTGGTGCAGTTCTATCGGACTTTTCTTTCGCATTTTTTCGGAGGTGCTTGCAAATTTTATCCGTCGTGCTCGAAGTACGCTCAAGAAGCAATTGCGCGACACGGAGCGCGGCACGGCATCGTGCTGGCGCTGAAAAGGCTGGGACGCTGCCGTCCTTTCACGAAAGGCGGATTTGATCCGGTGCCTGAAATCCATGAAGTCGAGACTTCGGAAATCCGGCATTCAGTAGTAACTGAGATTCCCGCTGCAAATCCTCATAAAACATTCAACGCGGGTTTTGCGGAAAACGCTCTGCGTAAGTATGAGGAACGAGTTCTGTGAACGAGATGGGCGACCAGATACGCGCAGTAGCATTTGTGATCGTTGCGCTGATAATTCTTTTTGCCTGGGGACATTTCTATAAGCCTCCGATTCAACGGATCCAGCCCGCGCAGACATCTACACAAGAAGCGACATCTCAAATTCCTGCGAAGACCTCAGCAGCCGCAGCAAAACCGGTGCAGACTACAGACGCTGTCGCAGCCGCCGGTGTTGCAAAGGTCGAAGCGACAAACGAAAAGTTAATCGCTATAGAGAGTCCCCTTTATGTCGTCGAATTTTCGAATCGCGGCGGTGTGGCGCGAAGTTGGAAGCTGAAGAAATATTCTGACGATCAAAAACCCCCTCATTTGCTTGATCTGGTAAACACCGCTGCGGCACAGCAGCTTGGTTGGCCGTTCTCCCTGGTGCTTTCAGACGCGCAACTCGAAGCCAAGGCCAACTCTGCTTTGTATGAAGCGACGCCGGATCAGCTCAATTTGGCCGCGCCAATCGAAGCCACGTTTCATTGGAGCGATGGTCATCTGGACGTAACAAAAAAGTTAAGTTTCACCTCGGACTACGAAATGACTGCGGAGGTTTCCGTTCTACTCGACGGCAAACCAATTCCAGCAGCGCTAGCTTGGCGCGGCGGCTTCGGCGACCGTGAAGTGTACAAGGCGGCCTCGCTCGTTACTGTTTATTACAAGCTGAACGACAAGCTCAATTTGTTGCAATACAAAAAGCTTGGCGTGTCTGGAAATCAGAGCCAGCCTGCGCTTCAAAACGGGCCGATGGAATACCTGGGGATCGAAGACCAGTTTTTTACCGCGGCATTCTTGCCCGATGGCGCGGAACTTTCGCTGTGGCACTGGACGCAGGATCACGGCATTGTGGACGACGGAAAACCGGCTAGCGAACCCATCGCGGAAATGGCTGCGGGGACCACCATCGCAGCGCCGCTGCGAGCGCGGATTTATGTTGGTCCGAAAGACCTGAAAATTCTGGAAAAAACCAAGCCACCCCTGGCCGAGTTGATTAATTTTGGCTGGACTGGAGTAATCGCCAAACCGCTGCTGTGGATTCTGCAGACCATTCACACGAAGGTGCCCAACTACGGTTGGTGCATTGTCATTTTGACGCTGATAATCAATTTCGCGATGTTCCCGCTGAAGATGAAAAGTTGGCGTTCGATGCAAAAGATGCAGAGGGTGGGCCCGGAAGTCAGGCAGATTCAGGATCGTTACAAAAAGTATTCTATGAGCGATCCGCGCAAGAAGAAAATGAACGAAGAAGTAATGGCCATCTATAGCCGTGAAGGCATTAATCCGATGGGCAGTTGCCTGCCGATGCTTTTTCAAATGCCCATATGGTGGGCACTTTGGCGCGTTCTCAATGGCGCGATTGAATTGCGTCACGCGCCCTGGATGTTCTGGATTCACGACCTTTCAGCCAAGGATCCGTATTATATTTTGCCCATTGGTATGGCTATCATGATGTATCTGATGTCGAAAATGACGCCCCAGACAACGACCGATCCTACGCAACAGAAGATGATCACGCTGATGCCCCTAATGTTCGGGTTTTTCTTTTTCAACCTTTCCAGCGGGCTGAATTTGTATATGTTCACGAGCAACCTGGTGGGAATTGGCCAGCAGCTTTATTTAAATCGTACGGAACCGTTGCCATCTAGAAGCAAATTCAAGAAGAAAGCTCTCGATGCCTGACGAACGAACTCCAAGCGCCAAGAGGCCATACATAAAGGAACGCGCTCAAGTCGAAGCGCGCCTCGACCACGAACGCGCGGTCGTGGAGCTAAAACGATTCCTCGATCTCGCTGTGAGCGAAATGGGACTGACGATTGAATACGAAATTTCGACGCCAAGTTCGGTGGCCGGCGCACCCGATGACAAGGATGTTGTAGTCGCTTTTCGAGGAGCGGACCAGGATTTTTTGCTCGTACGAAATGCCGAGATACTGTTGGCTCTCGAACATGTGGCGCATCGCTGGTTGCACCTGGATCCTAGGCTTCACGATCGCGTGCGCTTCGATTGTGGAGACTACCGGGCGGCTCGTTTGGAAGAATTGAAACTTTCGGCACGCGTGGCCGCGCAACGTGTTCGAGAAACCGGCCAGCCGTTTCGTTTTAATCCGATGTCACCACGCGAACGGCGGCTGATACATCTGGAATTGAACGGTGCTCAAGGCGTCCGTACAGCCAGCGAAGGCGCCGGAGACCGCCGGCAACTCATTGTTTACCCCGCCAACAAGAAATAATTCGCAGCGAAAACAGCTTCATCAAATCTCAAGCAGGTAGCCATCTTTGCCCACGTTGAAGCACTGTGTTTGGCCAATGCGGTCGGAGCGCCCGGCCGTTTCGTGAATGTGTCCGCAAAATAGGTAGACAGGTTGATTCCTGGTCACCCATTCACGCAGAGTTGGGCTGCCGGCGTGTTTTCCAGGCGCAAATTCGTCGAGCGTGGTATTGAGCGGCGGAAAGTGCACGACAAGATATAACGGCTTGATTCCGTCAAATTCTCCAAGAGCTTTTTTGATTTCCTCCTCTGTATATTCTCCCGGTGTGTTGAACGGCGTGATGTTGCTGTAACCCAGTCCCGCCCATTGAGCCGGGCCGGATGCGGATTCCAGCGGGCGCAGTTGCCGATGAAAATCTATGAAACCATGGCGTTCGCAAAACGAATGAATCTCGCTCTGCGTTTCGTGATTTCCCGGAAGCACCCAGACTTTTTCGCCCAGCGGCTTCAGGATTTCGCCGCAGCGATCCAGGGTCTTGCCGAAATTCGATAGATCGCCGGCGGCAATATAAACGTCAGCCTGTTGTTTTGCGATTTTCTCCAGTGCGCGCAAATCTCCGTGAATGTCGCTGAAGATCAGGATTTTCATGGTGTTTCTCCGCTTCGTTGAGGCGAAAGTTTTTGCATGTGGCGCAGGAACATTCCGTCCGCTTGCCAGCCTTGTTCAAGTGGATTGCCGGAACTATCGAAAATCAAGCGGTAAGTAAAAGGTTGAGGCCCTTTCCGCCGCGTATTCACAAATCGATTCTCGCCAATATCGACAATATGTTCGCCGTCTTCCGCGAAACTGTGGATCACCGGAAAGCGCGCGAATTGCCAGAATAGCTGAACCTCAGTAAGCTGCAATGCCCGCGCGATAAACGGATCGGGCGGAGAATCGGCGGCGAAATGAAAGTCCGGCGGCGCGGAAGCTCGCAAATCAAAACGGGCCTGATATACACCGTCAGTCGTACGAATCACTCCGCCCCAATCAAGTAGGGATGGCGGAAGGGGGAGCGCGCCTATGCGGTCGATAGTGATTTTGTTGGCCGAGGCGAAATCTTTTACGCGAAGCATCGCTGCGTGATGCGCCATGCTGCACGCGAAAAGGTAGGCGATCGTGGCGTACGTTCCGGCCTGGCACCACAAAGAACGTCTGATTCCAAATCCCCACCCGCTTTGTGCGGGAAGAAAAAATAAAGCGGCGATGATGGCGCTGGCGAGCCCGGCAATCCAAAGATGAAACGGAAATCCAGCTGCGCCGGCAGCAGTCTGCGCTCCGATGGCGCCCAGCGTGAACAGAACCCACATCCACATGGCGCGCATTCGGCTTTTCGCTCGCTCGCTATAAATCCATGCCGCGATCTGCGGCAGCAAAATGATCGCGGTAAAGCTGAAGTCAATGATGAAGAGAAGGTCCCAGGCCACGCGCTGCTGCGAAATCGGAGTCCACATGCGCGTTCCGAACGAGGTCATCCCGTCCAGCACGATGTGGCTGGCGATTCCAATACCGTAGATTAACGTCAGCATCGTCCATGAAGGAGTTTCTATACCGCGACGCCGCGCGATCCAGCGTGTCAGCATAGCCAGAAGCGCCGCAAAAAAGGGAAGTCCCACGAAAGAATGCGTAATTCCGCGATGGTATTTCACGATAGCAAGCGGGTCGCGGGAAACGATTTCGGCGATGATATCGATGTCGGGAAAAACTGCTCCAAGAGTGGCCGCAAAAATAGCGACGCGGCCTTTGCGGTCTGCGAAATATCCTTTGCCTAATAGCGCGCCGGCGATGCCGTGAGTTATGGGATCCATGAATTCTTCAAGGAAGAAAAGTGTACACGATCGAAGCGGGTCAAGCGATTTCGATCAATGGAGAACGCCGTGGAACAATTTCGCCGATGGCTTGCGCGGCCACATTAAAACGTTTCAGAGCGGCGATTGCAGAATCAGCCGACTCCGGAGCAATCGAAACAAGCAGGCCGCCGGAGGTTTGCGGGTCGAAAAGAAGAGCGCGAAATTCCTCCGTAACTCGGTCAAGGAAGTTGACGCAACCTTCGCAAAAGTCGCGGTTATTCTTCAGACCACCGGAGAAGAAATGGCCGCGCGCTGCTTCGACAGCTCCCTGAAGATAGGCGATTTGTTTGTGATTGATCTTCATAGAAACGGCGCTGCCGATGGCCATCTCTCTGGCATGACCTAGCAAGCCAAAACCGGTTACGTCGGTGACTGCGTGAATGGGACCATCACCGTTTCTCGTCGCCTCAACTTCATGCAAAGCCGAAGCCGCGTCGCGGTTCAAGCGAGTCATCGAATCTGTTGCAACGGCGACCCAAGCTGCTTCTGCCAAGCCCTGCTTTAATGCCGTGGCGATCACGCCGGTACCGAGAGATTTGGTGAACAGAAGCACATCGCCGGGTCGCGCCCCAACATTTTTCCAGACTTTTCCGGGATGGATCACGCCAGTGACGGCATAACCAAACTTCAACTCATCGTCGCGGATGGAATGCCCTCCGACAACAGTGCAACTTGCTTCGGACATCTTTGAAAGGCCGCCGCGGAGGATTTCTTCAAGGATTTCAGGCGCGCCAGAAGTTGGAAAGGCCACAATCGTTAGCGCGGAAATCGGGCGGCCTCCCATAGCGTAGACGTCGCTCAGAGAATTGGCGGCGGCGACCTGACCGAAGAGCGTTGGGTCGTCCACAATTGGTGTAAAAAAATCCACGGTTTGAACGATGGCTAAATCGTCTGACAGGCGATAGACGGCTGCATCGTCACTGGTTTCAAAACCGACCAGAACGTTTGGGTCTATTTGTCGCGGCAGGCGTTTCAGAACAGAATCCAATATTGCCGGACTCAGCTTTGCCGCGCAGCCCGCGGCTTTTGCGGTTGTCGTCAAGCGAACGGTTTCCGGCAAGCGATCTCCTGGCATAACGCGGTTTCGATTATAGCGCTTCGACGTGGAAGATTTAGTGTGGGGAAAATTGGTGATCTGAGAAATTCAGGCGCGCGCGGCTACAGAACGAATTGGAATAGTGACGGGCTTTTGATTTTGCGTGGAACCCAGCATATGGCAGGTTCCATCGAAGACTGCTCCCGGTTCTATCAGAACGCAGGGAGCATGAATTTCTCCAGTCACAATGGCCTTAGGCTGAATTTCGACCCTACCCTTCGCGCGGATGATTCCGTCGAACCGGCCGGCGATGATGACGTAATTGCCTTCGATCTCGCCTTCCACAATCGCATGCTCGCCCAGAATTAGTGTTTCTTCGGAAACGAGCGTTCCCTTCATGGCCGAGTCGATGCGGAATGTGCCAGTTGACTCGAGCTTGCCTTCGAGCTTTACCCCGCGCTCGAGGAAACCGGTCCATTCTCCGGAGTCATGCCTTTTGTTACGGTCGAACCACGCCATTTACGATTTCTACCCCAAGCCTTAATTTAGTCGCGAGGAGACTTCTATTTATAGAGAAAATACCATTTGCTCCTACCGCGTAATCAATAGTCACTGGACCCAACGCATAAGTAGTATTGTTGAATGTTGCGGAGATGTCTTGAATTGAATTGCCATTTGTCAACGTGACACCAGCACCGACCCCGAAATTGTATCCCCAGGGTGGAATTGCCTTTATAATTGCCCCAATTCCCCCCAGAAGAACCCACATATCCTCCTTGCGACAGATAATCTGAAGCAGGGCCGAAAGCCACGAACCTGTCGTTTAGGTCAATGCGATGCTGCCCGTAGAAAGATCCCAACTACAACGAAGCCGATGCCGAGAATCACTGATGGCCACATGAGGTAGACGGGCCAAAGTGGCCAGCCATGTTCTATTCTTCTTTTCGTATATTCACTGTAGTCAAGAGTTCCACCTCTTAGAAAAACGAACTTTCGACCCGTGCTCTTAAGCTTTAATCGAATAAATGTATCGAGCACGAAGAAAAGGCAGAGTAAGAGCGCACCTATAAAGATCATTTCAAGACCCTCCTTCCTGACGAACGGCGACATCGCGGCAAAAAGCCATAAGCGCACCCAAAGTCCTATTGGGAACAGCCACAACTATTCCCGGCGGAGCCGGGTGGCGGCGCATTCGACGAGGGTGGGACGGGATTAGTCCACGTGTTCGTTGCGAAGTGAGCAACACCAAAACCCCATCCCGCTCCTGCCGTAGCGGCTATTTAAGCATCAATTGGTCGTAAAGGCGGGTCAAATCACTATCGTCATAGTATTCAAAGATCAACTGGCCCGGTTTGCCTGAGCGTTGCGGCTGTATAAGGACCCGAGTTCCATACTCGCGCTGAAGCTCTTCAAGAGCGGCCTTCGTGTTGGGATCGGGGAGATGGGACGACGGAATCGCACGCGCACGTGGGCCGCGAGTGGCAAGGCGTTCAACTTGGCGAACCGTCATTCCAGTACGTGCGACGCGCTGCGCTGTAGCTAGGCGAGCGGCAGGATCCACGATTGCAAGCAGAGCTCGGCCATGACCTGAACTGAGCTTCCCCTCTTCAAGTAATATGAGGATCGGCTCTTCAAGCTTCAGGAGGCGGACTGCGTTGGCAATAGTGGTTCGGTCCTTTCCGGTTCGCTCGGCGACCGCTTCCTGGGTAAGGTGAAACTCCTCCGTGAGACGCTGAAAAGCACGGGCCTGTTCAACTGGATTTAGATCTTCACGCTGGAGATTTTCGACCAGCGTCATCTCCAGAGCCATCTCGTCGGGCACGTTGCGAATGACTATAGGCACGCGGCTCAATCCGGCGCGCTGCGCAGCGCGCCAGCGACGCTCACCCGCTATGAGCTGATGGCGTGCACCGACCTTGCGAACTACTAGAGGCTGCACGATCCCGCTCGCACGTACGGAGCGCGCTAGTTCCTCGAGTGCTTCCTCGCGGAATCGGGAACGAGGCTGATACGGGCTGGGGTCGATCAGGTCTATGTCAACATGCAGGAGTCCGTCAGCTGGTGCCAGAGCTGGAGTTGCCGCTGTCGCCGCCGCTGGTCCCGTCGTCGCCATCGGTTGCACTGACGTTGGCAGCGGTGGCGGTTGCACCTCCGCCTGCCCCTGCGCTGGCTGCTGCGACTGATTCTGCTCGGGTTCCCTGATCAGCGCGCTCAGGCCCTTGCCCAACGCGTTTCTGGGCATTCGCGATAACCTCCTTGGCTAGTTGAACATAGGCCTCTGCACCTTTACTATGTATGTCGTAGAACATTACCGGCATGCCGTGGCTGGGTGCCTCAGCTAAACGGACATTCCGCGGAATTACGGTTTCAAAGACCTGCCCGCCAAAGAAGCTCCGAAGATCTGCGGCAACTTGCTTGGAAAGCGTAGTACGGTCGTCATACATCGTGAGTAAAATTCCTTCGATTCCGAGCGTTGGATTTATCGTCCTGCGAAGTCGCATCAACGTGTCGAGAAGCTCAGAGACGCCTTCAAGTGCTAGATATTCACATTGAATTGGGACAAGGACTGAATCGCTGGCAGCTAGTGCGTTCAGGGTAAGAAGGTCCAGGGCGGGAGGGCAATCAATCAGGACATACGCATACTTGTCACATATTCCGGCTATTGCGGACTTTAGCCGATATTCGCGGTTCTCCATGTTGACGAGCTCAACTGCGGCACCGACTAGGTTTTTATCGGACGGAATCAGGTCCAACCCTTCGACTTGGGCGTCCAGAGTGATTCTCTCGATCGACTCGTCTAAGATGAGCGCTTGATATAGCGTTCGTCGCGCCGGATCTTTCGGGAATCCGAGGGCGCTGGTGGTGTTCCCTTGCGGATCGCAGTCTATTATGAGGGTCTTTTGGTCCGATGCGGCGAGGGAGGCTCCTAGATTAACTGCGGTGGTGGTTTTGCCGACACCACCTTTCTGATTTGCGATCGAGATGACGCGAGCCAATAACGGGTTCCTCGCGCGAGAATGTAGCAGACCGCTCTAAGAAGATGCAAGTTGTTTCACGTGAAACACTCCCTGAGAATTGCAGAAACCAATGTTCCACGTGGAACAATTCTCTATCTGTTAGTTCCGACAAGAATCACGCGCCGATCACTGTTCGGGATGGCTATAGGCGAGCGCCATTGAAGCGCGGACTCCTCTTGCAGTTTAATCGCGCTGTCCTGGCCAAGCCATAAAGCTACCGCGCCACCCGATGCCAAGCTCTTTTGCGCCCATTGGATGAGATCTTCATAGCCACCCAGAGCTCGTGCCGTGATGAAGTCAGATTTAGAGATGCTCTCGTCAAGATTCTCAAATCGACTGCGGACGACCTCTACCCCATCAAGATTCAGCTCGCGGAGACATTCCGAAAGGAAAGAAGCTTTTTTCGCGTTTGACTCTATCAGCACCAAATCTAGAGACCGAACCAGGATCTTCAGAGGGAGTCCTGGGAAACCGGCACCCGAACCAACGTCGGCGAGCCGACCATTTCGAATCGGAACAGCCGATGCAGCGAACATGCTTTCACCGAAATGGAATCGCAAAATCTCGAGGGGATTAGTTATCGTAGTGAGGGAAATCCTCTCATTCCAATGCAGGAGCAATGAAATATATGCTTGTATGTCTGATCGAATCGTTGGAGTCGCCGAAACTCTATATTCCTCCAGCGTCTTGTCAAGTAAATGGTCCGGAATGATTGGCATAAGTAGTAGCTAAGTATATTAAATACATAAGCTTGAAATGAGATGCGCGTTACCTTGCGCCGCCATCCCCAGCAGATTATTATAGGACGGACCAAAACACTACTATGAAGTTGACTGTGCCTACGGCAGTGGAAGGTATTGGAACGGAAAGACATAAAGCGCACCGAGCACGTTTTCAGCATCTACATACTATCAATATAGTATAGCTTCATGCCGCGAACATCAAAACTGAGCCGCGATAATTTTATTTGTTCACACCTCGTGCGCGAGTTGTTCCACGGATGATGCGCCGGAAAAGTCTCGAAGCCCGGACCGAACATGAGTAACTAGAGTTGACAGAGGTAACCGTCCCCCGTATCGTTCTTGGTTCTGTGACCAACATGAAAATTCTCGTCATTGGTGGCAGCGGGCGCGAACACGCAATCGTCTGGAAACTGCGGCAGTGTGTGGGTGTCGAGAAAATTTGGTGTGCTCCTGGTAACGGGGGAATTGCAAACGATGCGGAGTGCGTCTCGCTAGACCCCGGAGATGTCAGCGCGGCTGCAGATCTGGCGGAGAAACTCGGCGTTGATCTTACGATCTGTGGGCCGGAATTGCCGCTGGTTCGCGGAATCGCGGATGAATTTGCAAAGCGTGGCCTTGGGCTGTTGGGTCCAACAAAAGAAGCAGCCCAGCTGGAGGGAAGCAAAGTTTTTGCAAAGAAATTTATGGAGCGGCACGGAATTCCGACGGCGTCAGCGTATGGAATTTACGATTCACCGATTGACGCGTATACGTCGTTGTGTTCAGTCGATTGGCCGCTAGTGGTAAAGGCTGATGGATTGTGCGCGGGAAAGGGTGTGTTGGTGACCTCTTCGCCGGATGAGGCATCAGAATTCATCGACCGTCTAATGGAGAAAGGCGAATTCGGCGACGCAGGGAAGCAAGTTTTATTGGAAGAGGGCCTGGCGGGACGCGAGCTTTCATACATCATACTCAGTGACGGAAAGAACTTTATATCTCTCGCAGCAGCTCGCGACCATAAGCGCGCGTTTGATAACGACCAGGGTCCCAATACGGGAGGGATGGGCGCGTTCTCGGCCGCCGATCTTTTGTCACCTGAATTGGAGATGAAAATTCTCGAGACGGTCGTGCAGCCGACGCTAGCCGGGCTTCGGAAGGATGGTCTCACCTACCGAGGCTTTCTGTATTTTGGATTGATGCTTACGCCCGAGGGGCCAAAAGTTCTGGAATACAATTGCCGGCTCGGCGATCCGGAGACGCAAGCCATCTTACTGCGCGCCGATTTTGATTTTGCGGATGCGTGTGCACACGCTGCTCGAGGAGACCTCACTCCGTTGCAGGCAAAATCTTCTGCGGCAGCGAGTGTTTGCGTGGTCATTGCGTCGGAAGGCTATCCCCGCGATCCAAAGCTCGGCAAAGAAATCGAAGGACTCGATGCTGCTAGCAACGTTCCTGGTGCGGTAATTTTTCACGCAGGTACACGGCGGGACGGTGAAAAATATTACACCACCGGCGGCCGAATTCTAAGCGTCGGCGCCACGGGAGAGAATTTGTCGGCGGCGTGCGGGATTGCCTATGAAGCTGCGAGCAAGATCCGAATTGATGGCGCGCATTACCGAAAAGATATCGGGAATTCCAAGGTTGCGAGAAAAGGTGCCGCGGAGTCGTCGAATGTCTGAGGTGCTGCATCTTTTTACCTGCTTAGTTCACAGGTTTCCGATGCGGGAAGTGGAACAAGCGGAGGCCATCGCGGATAAAGGATTTCGCGGTTGCATTCACGGTCGCGGCGGATCGAAACGCCAGGTTCTTCTAATGGATTCGGAAACTCTGGAACGTTTTGATATTGCGCCAGGCGCGGTGAAGGAAAACGTGACCACGGTCGGAATCGATTTCCAAACGCTAAAGATAGGACAAAGCCTCCGCGTCGGTGAAAGCCTTTTGGAAATTACGATTCCGTGCGATCCATGTCCGCGAATGGATGAAATTCGAATGGGTTTACAGCAAGAATTGCGTGGCCAGCGAGGCTGGCTTTGCAAAGTAATCGAAGCAGGAATAATTCGTCGCGGCGACCGCATTGAAGTCGAGACGGGCCCGCGAAGACAACTGGCGATGCAGGATATAGACTAGGAGACGGAAAAAGTGACCAACGAGAATAAACACGAAGGCTCGGCGCTGGTAGGAATTCTGATGGGATCAGATACCGATTACCCGGTGATGAGCGAGGCGGCAAAAACTCTGGAGAAATTTGGGATTCCCTACGAATTGGAAGTCGTGTCTGCGCATCGCACGCCGGCGCGCGCGCATGAGTACGCGACCACGGCTTCCAAGCGAGGGTTGAAAGTCTTGATCGCGGCCGCCGGCGCAGCTGCGCACTTAGCTGGTGTGATCGCCGCGAACACTACACTGCCGGTGATCGGGGTGCCGATGGGCACCAGCACGTTGAATGGGCTGGATGCACTGTTGTCGACGGTGCAAATGCCGGGTGGAATACCTGTCGCCACTATGGCAATCGATAAGGCGGGAGCAGTGAATTCCGCAATTTTCGCCGCGGAAATTCTGGCGCTCTCCGACTCGGCAATCGCGCGCAAACTTGTCACGCATAAACAAGACCTCGAGCGTTCAGTGAACGAGAAGAATGCGCGGTTGAAGCAGCAGATTGCCGAAAAGAAGTAATCCCGGGCATCTGCTCGGATTTTCTTCTTCCAACCAGACGAGAATGGAGTCTTTTCGCCGTCGAGCTTCTCGACGGCTTAATTCTTTAGTGTGGTTGTAGAAGCGAGGGCGCGTCATGGGGGCGCTCCTTTTGCTCGCTTGGCCTTGAACCCTCAACCGGCGGTTTTAAAATCCAACTGAAGCCCGTTTCCGCGCTGATGACAGCGAAAGTCTCGCGCGTATTGGGCGACGCCACAATATTCAACGCAGCGCGTAAAAACTGAATCGCATCTACCGCCAGTATTTTATTACTCTCACCGCGGACAAGCCGATCGCGCACTTCCCGCATTTTTGCATCCGCGGAACAGAGTTTTTCGATCTCAGGATCATTTTTTCGTATCCGCTCGATTAGCGCTGGCGTCGAATCTTCTGGCGGGTATTGGAATTCTACCAGCGTGTGCGGCTGACCTTTTTCCGGCGGCCAGAATTGGCGGTACTGCGGTAAAGGAACGTGCGTGTCGTAGTAATCCTCTCGCTGGATGGCCTGCTGGAGAGTAAAGCTCAACTGCCAAATTTCCGGTCCATAGCTTTCCACGTAATCCGCGAGAATCAGTTCGGCGACGGGCTCGTTTGGCGGCAAGGTTATTTTCCCGTGGAGATTTCTAGCGATTTGGTTCAGGCGCTCGGCTACACCATGCCCGATTGAATCAATGTCGGTAGCTTCGGCGTCCGGCGCAGCTTGCTGCAAATGCGGCCCTGCGGAGGCAACTTGGCCGCGCAGGTGCGGCAATTCTCTGTCGAGACGAGCGATTTCGACGTGCGAGGCAGGCGAGGTCCATTCCGCGGCGCCGAGAAAAACGCCCGTGCGTCTGGAGCCCAGGTCCACGGGAGTCGGGAGGCGTGTCTGCGGCTCGACTGGATTTTCGATGGTGGCAATGAGTATGGCATCTTTGACTACCGCGATGATCACGCGGCCTGCCGAAAGATTTGCGACGATCTCATCGCCGGGAGTGTCTTGCCTTTGCTGCGAAGCGGCGTCCTGAGAGACAAGGAGAAACATGGGAGACAGCGCGAAAAAGATTGCCGCGAGAGATACGAACGTTCTGAATTGAGACCGATGACGGAGGGAAGAATTATGGTGATCGCCCATACTGCGACGGTACCACAAATTCGCAAGCGGCCAATAATCTGGCGTTGGGCCGCCATGTTATACTCCCTAAATACTATAACGCATCCTAGTTAATTACTGCGATGATGAGATCTCCCAAGAACATCAAACACAATGGACGCGCTGTCTCGGAAATTCTTGAGTCGCACCGGCGTTTCGTGCGCGGCGATGAAACTGGCGCCCGCGCGGATTTGTCCGGCGCCGATCTCTCGCGCATAAATCTGGAGCGCGAAAATCTGGATCTCGTGGATTTTCATGGCGCCAACCTGGAAGGGGCAAATTTGCACGACGCCAGACTTTCCTCCACGAATTTGAGCAAGGCGAAGTTGCGCCGCGCGGATCTGCGCAAAGCCGATTTGACCGAAGCTAATCTGAGCGACGCCGATCTTACGGAGGCCAAGGTTGGCGGGGCCGAGCTTTTCCGCGCAGACTTGCGTGGCGCGATCCTGCGTGGCGCAAATTTGGTGGCTTCGAATTTCCGTCTGGCCGAAGTCCGCGGCGCAGATTTCACCGGCGCGGACTTGAAGACGACGGTCCTTCGCGAGACAAATCTCGAAGGTGTCGATCTTTCCGGTTTGGACCTAAGCACAACTTTGCTTCCACGCGGTTACAAGCTACCCACTCCTGCGAAAAGTTAGATGAAGAAGAACGCAACTCCGAGTCTGCCGTGGGTTCCAGTGGAAGATTACAAACATACCACGGGCTGGACTGTCTCCGGACAGAGCGAAGCTCATTCGCGCGCTTACTGTGAAATGCTAGAGCACGGACAGATTCTTTTCTTTCGCGAGCCGCCTTTCGAGTTCCCCGCCGCTGACCAGAAATTCCTGCTGGAGCAGGAATGGTCCGAGCTGCGCATGCATAAAAATGTTTCATACCGCCCAAGCGAGGATTCTTTGCGCGGAGTTTCCGGCGACCCCGAGACCATTAGCCGGCTGCAATCGATCATGCGGAACTACAGCGCGCAGGTTACACAGTTTCTGGGAAAGTTTTTGACGCCGTACGCCGGCAAATGGAATCAGGATTTCGCCAGTTTTCGGCCGCTGGAAGAAGAAGGCCGCGATCTGCCGTTGCACAAACGCAACGACCTGCTGCACGTGGACGCGTTTCCCAGCCGCCCGACTCGGGGCGCGCGCATTTTGCGGGTATTTACAAATCTAAATCCCAAGAAGCCGCGTGTCTGGCGGACCACTGAGGGGTTTGAGATCCTGGCGCGACGATACGCAGGTGGGGCTGGACTACAGGATATCGCTGAAGATAATTCGTTCTTGAGCCGAACGGTGCAGGATTTTGGTTCCAAGCTCGGTTTTGGTGTGATCGGACGTACGCCCTACGATATGTTCATGCTTCGATTCCATGATTTTCTGAAGGAAAACGAGGAATTTCAGAGAGACTGCCCGAAGACTCAGTTGGAATTTCCACCGCGAGCGACTTGGCTGGTTTTCACCGATTGCGTGGCGCACGCAGTGATGTCCGGCCAGTACGCCATCGAGCAGACGTTTTTGATCCCTCCGAAAGCGCTTGTCGCGCTGGAGGCTGCGCCGTATCGTATCCTCGGGAACATTGCCGGACGCGCGCTGGTTTCCTGATCCAACGATCCCGATTACACCGCTGAAATTTGTTCGGTTTGGCTACTACTTGCCAGCTAGAAATTCCGCAGTATCCTCGCCGAAGCCCGCAGCAGCGCCTCGAACGGGCGTGGTGCGGCGGCGCGTTTCAATTCCCAGGCGTTTGATTTTCTGGTTGAGCGTGGAGAGCGGAACCTGAAAACGCTCCGCAGCCTCAGTCTGATTCCAATTCGTACGCTTCAGCATGTCAACGATGATGCGGCGCTCAACTTCTTCCAGGATCTGGAAGAGAGATGGTGAGCTCCCGAACTCTCCGGCTTCGCCAGGCATCGGCGGCAGGAATTCGGCGAGCTGCAAGCGAACGCCTTTTACGATCTCGCGAGAGCGCACACTTTCGGGCAAAAGTTCAGCGTCCATGGACTCCTGAGTAGAAAGAACGATGGCGCGCTCGACAACGTTCTCCAACTCGCGAACGTTCCCGGGCCAATCGTAATCCATCAGCAGCTTCATGGCTCCATGCGTGAACGTGCGCGGCGGCTTGCCGTTTTCCTGGCAGAACTGATTGAGGAAGCGATCGATTAACAAAGGAATGTCTTCTTTGCGTTCACGCAGCGGAGGCAGATGCAAAGAAATCACGTTCAGCCGGTGAAACAAATCCTCACGGAAGCGGCCTTCGCGAACGAGCTTCATCAAATCTTCGTTGGACGCCGCAAGAATTCGCACGTCAACTTTGATCGTCTCAGTGCCGCCCAAACGCATGAACTCGCGTTCTTGAATCACGCGCAGAAGCTTGGCCTGCGTTTCCGGACTGATGGTGGAAATCTCATCAAAAAAGATGGTGCCCTGGTCAGCCACTTCGAATAAGCCTTTTTTCGACGCGATGGCGCTGGTGAAAGCGCCCTTCACATGGCCGAAGAGTTGCGATTCCAGAAGGTCGGCTGGAATCGAGCCGGTATTGATGGGGATGAATGCTTTGTCCGCCCGAGTCGAAGCCGAATGAATGGCTTTGGCAAAAACTTCTTTGCCGGTTCCACTCTCGCCCGAGATCAGGATCGTAGAGCGCGAAGGGGCGACCTGCGTAACCAGGTCCAGCACGGTCTGCATCTTGTCGCTTTTGCCGACGATGTTAGGAAAGTTGTAGCGCTGTTTCAGCGCGCGCTTCAGCTGGACGTTTTCATCTCGAAGCCTGCGGCCCTCGATGGCTAGCGACACTTGAGCAATCAGCTCATCGTTGGACCAGGGTTTGGTGATGAAGTCCTGAGCACCTCCTTTAAAGGCTGCGCGGGCCATATCGATCGAGCCATAGGCGGTGATTAAGATGATGGCGAGTTGCGGATCGCGCCGGCGAATTTCGCGCAACAATTCCAGGCCGTTGCGGTCAGGCAAGCTGACGTCGAGCAGCATCAGGTCGAAGGGATGATCTTCGAGCTGCCGAAGTCCGGCTTCTCCCGAATCGGCGAGCGTTACCTGGAAACTTTCGGAGGTGAGCAGCGCTTCCAGCCCCTCGCGAATTTCCACTTCATCATCAATTACAAGAATGGAGCCTTTAGGCATGGACCGCCTTCCTGGCTACGGGAAATTCCAGCCGGAAGGACGTTCCCTTACCGGGCGTCGAACGCACGTCAACCTTACCCGCGTGCTCTTTTATAATCCCATAGCTCACCGAAAGACCCAGCCCGGTGCCCCGTCCGGTGGCCTTTGTCGTAAAAAATGGATCGAAAATACGATGGAGATTTTCAGCCGGAATGCCCGAGCCGGTATCCGTGACTTCCACGGCGACCGACCCGTTGTGCGCCCCGGTGCGTACTTCCAGCATACCGCCGCTCGGCATGGCGTCACGCGCGTTCATAAACAGATTCAGAAAGACCTGCTGCAGGCGCGTCATGGAACCGAGAACGGGCGGCAGCTTTTCCGTATAGTTCTTGATCACGTTCACTTGCGCTGTTTTGAATGGATGCTGCACGAGCGTAAGAGTTTCTTCCAACACGGAATTTAAATCTACCTCCACAAACTCCGCCGCGCCCGTGCGAGAAAAGTTTAGCAGGTTGTTCACTATTTCGCTGGCGCGGAAAGTCTGCTTCACGATCCGCTCGATTGTTTTTTGGCGCGGGTCTCCCGCGGGAATCTGCTTGGCAAGCATCTGGATGTAATTCGAAATCACCGCGAGCGGCGTGTTCACTTCGTGCGCTACGCCGGCAGCCAGCAAACCCAGCGAGGTGAGCTTTTCTGTCTGCACCATCTGTTCTTCCAGCCTCACGCGCTGGGTTATGTCGTCGAGTAAAATCAGCCGCCCCAAGCGAGCGCCATTTTTCCCTACCAGAGGCGCTATCGAAGCATTGATAACAAGGCGCCGGCCGGCGGGAGTATTCAGATGGAATTTGTAAATCCCGGAGACGCGGTCGGCGGTGTAGCGCGACGAAATTTCAGCCACCAAATCCTGGGGGAGAACGTCCTGAAGGCGACGCCTCAGCGCTTCTTGACGCGGAATGCTCAGTAAATTTTCGAGCTGGGGATTCCAGGACTCGATACAATCTTCCAAATCGACGGTGAGCACGCCGATATTCAATGACTCGACGATATTTTCGCTGAAGTCCTTCAAGCGCTCGATTTGCATAGCCTTCTGTTCGAGCGATTGATAAAGGCGGGCATTCTCGATAGCGATGGCTACGTAGCCGGCGATAGTAGAGAGCAATTCGAGGTCATCGCTCGATAGATAATCGCCGTCTACCGTCTTGCCCAGGCCGAGAATCGCCACGGTGCGTTCGCGGAAGCGGCAGGCGATGAAATAATTCAAATCGAGTTCTTCCAGCGTACGCCTGACGGGTTCGCTCTCCTCCGTGGCTGCACGCGCCGATTCAAAGAACATGCATCCGCGTTCCAGCGCAGGCCGCGAAGGATCCAGGAAGGTCAAATCCAGCTGACCTTCCGGGCGCAGTCCCATCGAACGCGAAAGCACAAACTGGCTCGCGTGCGCGGGATCTTCAAGGAATATGGCCAAGCGATCTACGAGCAACGTTTGCGAAATTCGATCAAGGACAGAGCCGACCAGAGGCTCGAGGCGAACTTCGTTTGTAAGCGCGCGGCCAAACTCGATAAGCGTGCGCCGGTAATCCAGGCGATCGCGGTAGAAAAACCGGTCAAGGCGAGTCTGCATCCAGCCGCGCACAGGTTCGAAGAGGAACGCCGCCACCACAATCGCTATGACGCCACCGGCCGGGCCGGTAGGCCATCGCGTGTGGAATGTTTCGCCAATCAAGGCGATGCCCGCGAAATAAATTCCTACGATGGCTGCCGTAGCGAATGTGTAAGCGAGTCCGCGCTTGAAAATGATGTCCACGTCCATCAGCCGGTAGCGGATGATGGCGTATCCGAAACAGAGCGGAATAAGAGCCAAAGAAAAAACCGAGAGTTTCATCCAGGGCTGAGGAACCCAGCTTTCCGTACGCGGCAACACGTAAAACAGGAAAAAGGGAACGATGCCCGCGATTGTACCGCCGGTGACCCATTTCAATTGCTGACGCAGCACGCCGCTGGGAGCCCTGAAATAACTGGCCAGAAAAATTCCGGCCGCGATCATGAAATAGATACCGAGATAGAAGAGATCTACGGTGTCCAGGAAATTGCGACTCTCTATGGACGGCAGGAAATCGAGCGTCCCGGTTGCCACAAAGATTTGCAGAGTTAGCAGAGCCGCAGGAAGGCTGTAAAGAGCCACTAACTTTAGCCAGAGGGTGCCCCGGCGCTCGGGAAATACGAGCGCGAAGTGAACCAGCAAAGCAGGCTGCAGAAGCCAAGCGACGGATTGCGCCCAATAGATGGTGGTGTCAAAGGAATTCAGCTTCCCGGTGTAGTGAAAGCTGTAGAGGATGAACGACACCAGACAAAAAATGTAAAAGTGAACAGCGCGCGGGGCGTTCCAGCGGCGAACGAAAATGAAGAGCCCAATGAAAATATACAGGAGCGCGGTAATCCGCAGATAATTTTCGATCGACGAGGAAGAGTCCTGCGGCGCAGTCACCAGCGGCGTCTCAAAAGCGGCCCCGCCACGATGCATCTGGTAGCGCACTTCCGTCCAAGGGCCTGCGTGAAACAAGACTCGCGTAACATCCGTCGCGCGACGAATGGGAATGCTTCGTACGGCCGACACCACGTCGCCTTGTTTGATTCCGGCTTTAGCGGCCGGGGATTCGGCGACGACGTGCCAGGCTACGACACCCTGTTGCGTATCTAACCAAGTCACGCCATCGTCTGGAAGAACAAATCGCGAACGCTGCTGGAAGTTGAGGAAAGCAAAAACAACTGCAGATAGGGTGAGGAGGGCCAGAACGACCGCGCCAAGTCGCATTCGGAGACTATCGTTCATCCAGCTACACCCGTAACTCAAGTAGAAACAATAAGAGATGCTAGCACGTCTGCTTCCACGCTATTATGGATTCTAATAAGTGCATCCCACTTTGAATGAATAGTTTACTAGAGCATCTGTTAAGGGAGAGCGGCACAATCCTGTTTGTGGAAGACATGTTCCCGATTCCGGTACGCTCTCACGTGGCTAGAACTGGAAGCTTAACCCGCCACGTAGGTACCGGTAAGTAGGGATCAGGACGACGCGACCATCGCTGGTCGTCAGCGGGACATACCCTTGGGCCAGAAGATTGCCGCAATCTGCCAGAATCTCGGCGTGGCCGGGAACGAACTTCGGGAGTGGCTGACGAATGCCGAGGCTCAGGTACGGGTCCAGGTTATACAGAGATTGGCCATAGGGGTCTACAGCCGACACGACTGGCCCATTGATCCACTTATAGCCTGCCGTAACTCTGGTCCCGATTTTCGGAGCCTTTGCCGTTATGTGAAGGCCGGCACTTTGGCGATAGCGTGTCTGCAGCTCGTTTCGCAGGATCGCTTCCGACGGATCCTCAATGGGGGATAACGCTCCGGCGTATTCGTAAATTATCGTAGCGCTGACGTTATCTGAAAGTCTCTGATGGTACGCGACGCGCGTTCCCAGGGAGCTGGATTCGCCGGCGTCATAGGCAAAGACGTTGGAGAAAAAGTCCTGCAAGTAGTCGGGTCCCGTAACGGATCCATGCCCGAAAACTGCGGTATGGGAGGCGCGGTCGCTAAACACCGATACGGTGACACTGGCGTTTTTGTTTACGGTGTGCTCGACAGCCAATTCTTCATGCGAGCCATTCTCGAGCACCGAGTGCCCGTCGCGCTGTAGAAGTATTGGGAACTCATCGAGCGTATTCAACGCGGATTGCAGAGTGCTTTGATCGCCAGCCGAATCCTGCCAGCCGTTTGTCGCAAACAACACAGAAGCCTGCCAGGTAGGCGTGATCTGCACGGCTACTTCGGCCCGTGGCCGCGCGGCGGCCGTGGTGCCAGCGAGACCAGCCATGACCAAGTCGGAGCCGTAGCGGATGCTGATGCGATCCCCGACCGTAAACGAATTGTCAAAGGACATCCGCAATCCGCGGAAGGTAGGCCCGTTAGGTCCGAGTTGCGACTCCCGCAACAAGAGGGTCGCCACTGGTCCTACGCCTGGTTTTCCAGACGGAATCCATTGTGTTGCAAAACCGCCAGAATACGAACCGCTCTCATAACTGAACTGACTAGCCATTAGGAGTTGTTGGTTGCCGCCCAGGCCTAGGTCATACACCAAAGCTGTTCCTGGCGAATCGGCAGGGTTTGAGACGGAACCGGGATGGTCGGAACCCGAGGTCAGCTCCAACTGCATCTGGCCTGCCTGGGATTTAGAAGTTTCAAACTGAGCAGGCGGAGCGCCCAGGATCACGTCGTCGTCTTGCCAGCGCAGGACCGGCCGCGTAGCGGCGGAACTTCTTAAGACCCACATCCACTCGTCCGTGCTTACTTGCTGATCGGGCTGCCTGCGCAGTTTTTCCAGTGAAGAAAATACCGATCCCAGGACGATCTCAAGTAGCGTCGTGTGCTCGTCGTTCACCTGAATATGTTGTTCGATTACAGGAAGAAAACCGGCGAGAGTTACCTTGATCGAATAAGTCCCGGAAGGAAGCAGGTCGGTGGAAAAACGTCCGCGGTCGTTTGTCAGCAATTCAGTCGAAGAGAGCTTCAAAAGTTGATCGGAGCTGACAAAAATCGTGGCGCCCATTTGCGGGGTTCCGGAAGAGTCAAGCACGACACCGGAAATCTTGCCGGAGTTCGGCGCAGCCATTACCGGCATAGCCAGCAGGCACAGAAACACCCCGAAAACCGACAAGCGCATCGTTTGCATGCTCACGAGGTCACCTCGCGTGTGTAACCGCTCCGGAACCTGCTTTCACCGTAAAGTCCATGGCCGGAGTAATCGTTTGCTTCGTTAAGTTATCTGTGACCGCCACTTCCAGCTTATAGGCGCCGGGAGGCAGCGAGCCCAGCGTAATAATATTTTCCAGAGTCAATTCCTCGCCGTGCTCGGGGAGTTTTTCCTTTGGAATGTCAAACTTCAGAACCGGCTCGGTAGTTTTGTCTTTCATCACGCGGTACTGCACAGTGGCGTCTGATTTGTGCGTCTGGTCATCCACTTTCAGATTGTAGATTTGCAGGAAAACGCCCATGCCTTCCGAGGCCGCGAAGGAGGCGTCCAGCTTCGGCCTGACCTTTACGTCACCCAAGACGAACTGGCCTAGCCCGATGTCCTTCGACGAGACGGGCGTAATCTGGTCTGCGAGGATGAGCGAGCTGGATGAGAGATGATCGTCTTCAAAGCGTGGAACCGCTAGCCGCGTATTCACTACACCGACGTTTCCGTTGTTCACGTCTTTCAGCACGATGTCCAGGCGATACAGGCCGGGGCTTAGCGGCACGGCTTTCTGGTAAATCGATGGAACAGCACGAGCCTGTTGCAGCAAGCTCGCCGGAACGTCGCGCTTCACCGTATCTTCGAATGTTTGCACGATGCGGCCGCTCAACGTGCTGATTCGCGCGAAAAGATTCACAGTGGCGGAATCGACGCCCGACTTCTCTTGAAAGCTTAGTTGGCCCGTCGGAATTTGCACTGTAATCGGAACGAGCACGGTGTCGGACGTGATGCGTAAGAAGTAGAAACGGTAATCAAATTTCACCTGGTCGCGCACGAGACGGGACGTAACTACCGCCTCCAGATCCTTGAATTTAACCGGAGGGGCTTGCTGGATCTTGGCGTAAAGATCGAGCCGGGTAAACTCGTTCATGGCTTCGGTGGCCATTCCGATTGGAGCGGCGTCGTGCGTGCCGTCGGTGTTGTTGAACCGCGCGGTTTTGCTGGCCAATCCCATGGACTCCATCTGCGTAAGGCCGGCGCCCGGAACCATCAGGAGGGCGTCTTTTTCGCTGGGATCCATGGTGAGGTGGTATTCGCCGCTCATCGTGGGATCCACAAATTCTAATATGACGTTTTCTCCGATCCCTTCCAAGTAGCGATAACGCCAATCTTCGAATGGATAGGTGGAGGTTTCGCCGCCACCTTCTTCTGCTGGACGTTCGTAGCTGCCGCCTGAAGGATGCGACTCAATTTCATCCGCTGGTCCCCACATGATGTAAATGCGGCCGCGATCGGTTTTCCAGCCAGGGATGCCCGAGGAAAAGTGTTCGTTGACGTAAGCTATGCGGCGGTAGTGCTCTTCTTTAAAAGTGTTGTCAGCAGAATCGGGGTCGGGGTTGCGGCGTTGCCAGAATTGCTCGATGAATTGCTCGCGCTCCTCGTTCGTCGCGAGGTGAAGAAACGCGCTGCGCTCTTCGGGAGAGATGATGTAAACGACATCCTCGTCGAGCCATTTCCTGTATTGGGAATCGAGTTCTTTTCTGAGTTCTTTATCGCTCTTGGCTTTTTGCTTTGCGGACTTTTTCGCGGAGTTCTGGTCAGCCGGAGGATTTTGCTGATTTTGTGATTCGCCTTGCGCATAGGCCAACTGTACAGACCCGAAGATCGCAGCCAAAATGCCAACAAGAAACACCCTTGCGCAACGGCCCATAATTAACCTTTTTCCCCTATTTGGTTAAAAATTCTAACCTGTCCCAAGGTACAGGTCAACGCTAGTTTCCGGACTCGTATACGTGTATGAGCACGTTATATGGTATGGGGTTGCCTGTCCTTTATGCGCGGGAGGCGCCTAATCAACACTGTTTCTTTCCGGCTTGATTGCATCTAAAATGGCTGGGCAAAGGCGTATCCCACCAGTGGACGACCCGAACTCGGCCGCTTGCTCATCGTGGGACTGGAAGCCTCGTACAGGAACCTAAGAGAAGAGCAGATCTCCGAAATTTGGTATGCGGAACTGTCTTTATCTCTTTGAGTTCGTCTAATCCGAGAAACATTCTGGCTCTTCCAGACGTATGCAATAGTGAGCGGACAATTTTGTCCCCAGGCGTGAGGGCCTAGAGGTAAAAGTATGAAGACGTGGCAAAAAGTTGGAATCAGCCTAGGGGCCGTACTGGCCCTGGGCGGCATATCCTGGTACAGCATCTATCGGTCGAACAAGGGCGTGGTAACAGTTCAGACCGGGAAGGTCGTTAAGCAGGATCTGGTGTCCGTCGTCACCGCCTCTGGAGAAGTCCGCCCAAAGAATTACACAAACGTGCTCGGTGAAGGCATCGGCAAGATCACTAACATAGTGGTGAAAGAAGGGGACCACGTAAAAAAGGGCGATATCCTGCTGCATCTGGAGAATATTCAGCCAGGTGCGGATGTCCAAGCGCAGGAGGCCAGCATCAGTTCCACGGAAGCGGGAATGAGGGTGGCAGCGGCAAGTTACGATTCGGCAGTTGCAACGCTAGCGCAACGCCAAGCGGACCTGGAAAAGGCCAAATTTGATTGGCAGCGTACCCAGGAACTCTACAAAGATCAGCTCATTGCCAAACAAGAGTTTGACGCAAACAAAGCTACTTACGACAGCGCGGTGGCTGCTCTGAATGCTGCTAAAGCGCAAGTGGAGCAGGCGCGCGCCGCGCGTGACCAATCCCGCGAGAACATGAATCAGAATCAGGCGGTATTGAAGCATACAAAAGATATCCTCCGCAAAACGACCTATACCGCCCCGATTGACGGCATTGTGAGCTATATCGCTGTGCGCGTTGGTGAAAATGTCGTACCTGGGATTCAGAACGCCGAAGGCAGTTTCTTGATGACCATTTCCGATATGAGCATCGTCACCGCGGAAGTGAAAGTAGACGAGACCGACATCACCAACGTCCGCGAAGGCCAACCCGCCGAGGTGACCATAGACGCGCTACCCGGCAAGACATTTAAAGGCCACGTAACCCAGGTCGGCGAGCTGGCCATCTTGCGATCTTCCGGGCAGGCAGCGACAACACAGACCACGGCCAATACCCAGGAAGCACGCGATTTCAAGGTAGTGGTCACGGTGGACAATCCGCCTGATTCACTTCGCCCTGGGCTTTCCGCTACCGCCAGGATTCAAACGGACCACAAGAAAGATGTTCTGACCATTCCGATTCAAGCAATCGCGGTGCGAACGCAGCGAGAAATTGACGAAGCGGCCCTGGGAAAAAATGGCAGCAGTGTTACGCTGGCAGCTTCTAAACCTACGTCCGGTACGAATACCGGGACAAATGCCCAGAAGGCCGACGTGCAAGGCGTTTTCGTTATCCGCGGAAAGAAAGCCGAATTCATCCCGGTACAGACGGGCGTTGCCGGGGTGACTGATATCGAGATTACAAACGGCTTGGAAGATGGTGACCAAATCGTGATTGGCAGCTACAAAGCGCTGCGCACGTTGCGCCCGGGCGCTCCGATTAAAATAGATAATTCCGAACCAAAGCGCGAAGATTCTTCGAATAGCTAGAGTTGAATCCAGGAGCACACCGATCGTGGCCGTCGAAGAAATTATCGCTCCGCAGGGATACCGCAAAGATCTGGTAGACGCCGGCATTGTCATTCAAACAGAAGATTTGTGGAAGACGTACGAAATGGGTACGGAGAAGTTGCACGCACTGCGCGGCGTCAGCATTGAGATTCACAAAGGCGAGTACGTGGCCATCATGGGGCCTTCGGGTTCCGGAAAATCCACCCTGATGAATTTGATTGGCTGCCTGGACACGCCTACCAAGGGCAGTTACTGGCTGGCGGGACGGCTGGTCAGCCAGCTTGATGACGACGAATTGGCCTACATTCGAAACAAGGAAATTGGATTCATCTTCCAAACCTTCAATTTGCTGGCGCGAGCAACTGCGCTTCACAACGTCGAACTACCCATGATTTACAACGGCACGCCCTCCGAAGAGCGTCTTGGACGCGCAAAGAAAGCTTTAAGCCAGGTCGATTTAGCCGATCGCATGATGCACAAGCCTAACGAACTGTCCGGCGGACAGCGGCAGCGCGTGGCTATTGCGCGCGCTCTGGTAAACACTCCTTCAATCCTGCTGGCCGATGAACCGACTGGGAACCTGGACTCGCAGACCGGCGAAGAAATTATGGCGCTTTTCGCGCGCTTGCACGAGCAGGGCAATACCATCATCCTCGTAACGCACGAAGCTGACATCGCCGCCCACGCGCACCGCGTCATTCGTTTGCGTGACGGTAAAGTCGAAAAAGACGAACGCACCCGATAAAGACTGAGTTAATTCCAGGCGTCCTACTTGTGAGGGGAGATTGGAATGAGTTATGTGGATCATTTAGCTAAGGTGAGCCGTAGCTTGTCGCTCCTGGTATTGCTGATTTTCACGGCGACTGCCACATTCGCTCAGGAGAGCTCAACCCAAAAATCCGAGCCCGCTCCCAACGTTCCGGCGTCCGTTGACGCCACAAAGCCTGGGCCCGAGCAAGCGTTCCTGGCAAAACGCGCCGGTGAGTACACCAGAACAGTAAAATTTGTCGCGCAGCCGAACGCGGACGCAAATGCTTCTACCGGAACAGCGAAAATTTCCGCAACTCTGGGTGGAAGATTTATCGTCGAAGAAAATACGGATACTGTTTTTGGCCGTCCCGTTTCGGGTACGCGTATGTATGGTTTTAACAACGTCACTAAACAATTTGAAGCGGTCTGGATGTACACCATGTCGACCGCCATGCTGTTTCTCACCGGCACCAGCCCCGACGGCGGCAAGACCATCGATCTTACCGGCATGTCGCAAAATCACCGCGGCGATAAGATTCCAATTCACGCCACGATTCGCCAAGTGGATGACGACCAATTTATCGTCACGCTGATGAGCGCAGGAGCGGACGGCAAGGAAGCCGCATTTCAAGAGACCACTTACACCCGCAAGAAATAATCCACGAAAAGGAGGATGTTATGTCAGAAGCCGTAAAACCAATTCCCGAGGGATACCACTCAGTCACGCCTCACCTAGTATGCCGCGATGCGTTGAAGGCGCTCGAGTTCTACAAGAACGGTCTGGACGCGGAAATCTGCAACGTCAGCAAGGACGATCGCGGAAAAGTGATGCATGCCGAGATCAAGATCGGTGATTCGATTGTGATGTTAAGCGACGAATTTCCCGAGTTTCACAGTCTTTCGCCACTCGCGCTTGGCGGCACGGCCGTCTCGCTGCACATGTACACCGAGGATGCCGACGCGGTTTTTTCAAAAGCAGTTCAGGCTGGCGCAAAAGTTACCATGCCGGTCGTGGATGCATTTTGGGGAGATCGGTACGGCCAGGTAATCGATCCATTCGGCCATAAGTGGGCCATCGCCACGCGGAAGCGCGTTCCGACACAGGAAGAAATGCGCGCAGCAATGAAGGCCTTCTCGGATAAAGAAAAGTCAGCGGGCGCGTAACCACAAATTTCGATAAACCATTATTGGTATCGCAGCGCTACGAGCGGGTCCACTCGCATCGCTCGACGTGCAGGAAGATAACAAGCCATCACCGCCACGGCCACCAGAAGCAGCGACGCAGCTCCGTAGGCCAGTGGATCAAGAGCGCCGGTATCGACGAGCAGGCTTGCGAGCACTCGCGCGAGGCCTGTTGATACCGCGATTCCAAGGACCAGTCCGGCCAGGACGAGCTTGACGCCCTGCAGAATCACCAGGCGCAGTATGTTTTGCTGCTGAGCGCCGAGCGCCATTCGAATTCCGATTTCATGTGTCCGCTGATCTACGCCGTAAGAAACCACGCCATATACACCGCAAATAGCCAGCAAAAGACTAAGGCCGCCTAGTATTCCGGCGAAAATTGCGGCCACCCTGAATAGAAACAATCCATTTCCGCCCTGCAGCGCCATCTCCATCGACATGACTTCGAAAACTGGCAGATTTGGTTCCACGGAGTGGATCTGATCTTCAATCGATCGCGCCAATGCCGCCGGCGGCACAGAAGCGCGTACCTGCAAAACTCGTACCGCGCTGTAATCCTGCGCCAGCGGAACATAAAAATAAGTGCGCTGATCTTCGGCGATCCATACGTACTTGCCATCTTTCGCTACACCCACCACTTCAACCGGCTCAGACTGTGCCGTTCCATAACGGAAGTGATGGCCAATCGGATCTTGTCCCGGCCAAAACGTGCGCGCCATAGTTTCGTTCACCACAGCAACGCGCGTCGAAGTGCTCTGATCCTGTTCGCCAAACGCGCGGCCGCGAACTATCGGGATTCCCATCGTGTGAAAATAGTCTTTGTCCACCTTGTTGTGAGGAGGACGCGGCACCTGGCTTTCCGGCAGGCCTTCCTGGCCTTCTTTCCAAACGTTGTCCCACTGGCTGAAATATCCGAACGGCACGGAGTAAGCAAAGCTCGCCGATTCCACTCCCGGTAAAGCGCGAACGCGCTCACCAACCTGTCGATAGAAATTCGCGCCTCGATTCTGGTCGTAACCCAGTTGGCTCACGTCCATGGTCAAATTCAAAACATGGTCGGGATTAAATCCGAGAGTCGTCTTCTCCGCGTGTTGCAAGCTGCGCAAGAAGAGTCCCGCCATGATGAGCACCACGAGTGAACCTGCCGCTTGCCCTGCCACCAGAACATTGCGAATCCGGTTATGTCCGGCGCCGCCCGTAAGGCTGCGGCCGCTCTCGCGCAGGATGTCATTCAGGCTCATGCGCGAGGCGCGCCACGCCGGCACAATTCCTGCAAAAAGCCCGCAAGTAATCGCCACCGAAGCCACAAAAAGAAACACGCGCCAGTCGAATGGAATACTTGTGCGCATGGGGAAATCACCCGGCAGGCGAATGGTTTCAATTAGTTTCATGAGCCACAGGCCCAACGCCGCGCCCGCCGCACCGCCCAGTCCCGCGAGGAGAAGACTTTCCGTAAGCACTTGGCGAAACAATCGTCGGCGACCCGCTCCGAGCGCCGCTCGAATAGCAATTTCCTTCGAACGCACGGAGGCGCGCGCCAGCAACAAATTCGTGACGTTCACGCAAGTGACCAGAAGAACCATTCCGACCAGTCCTAGGAATACCGAAGCGATCAATGGCCACATGCCGGCTGAAGAGGCTTCCGGCCGGGCAAGCGTTTCGGGAATCACCGCCATCTGTAAGTCTTTATTTGTATCGGGATATTCTTTATTAAGGCGGTCGGCAATTACTTGAAGGGACACCCGCGCCTTTTCCATCGTGATGCCCGGCTTCAGGTGTGCCGGAGCGCGGAGCTGCCTTTCGCCGCGATTATTGAAGATTTTCTTGGACTCTGCATCATTCCCCAGCATCCCGAGCGGGACGTAAACATTCGACTCCACGATAAAAAACGTTCCGAAAAATCCTTTGGGTGCCACGCCGACTACCGTTACAGGCTCGCCGTTCAGAATTACGGTCTTGCCCACAATCGAGGCATCTCCATTGAAACGCTGCCTCCAATAGGAGTAACCCAAAACAATGACGGGGTCGGCGTCGAGAGTTTCACCTTCGCTCGGGAGAAACAGTCGCCCCAAAGCGGGTTGCAGCCCAAGAGCTGAAAAATAATTCCCTTTCACATAGGTAGCGAGCACTCGCTCGCTTCGATTATTTGCGGTCAGCCCCGAGAAATGGATCAGGTAGGCAGTCATGTCGGAGAATGCGTCGCTTTGCGATTGAAAATCTTTGAAGTCAGCATTAGAAACTTCGTGAGGGCTTTGGTAGTCATCGGTGCCGTTGGCGACAACGACCAGCCGTCCAGGATCCCTGACAGGAAGCGGATGGAACAGAAATGAATTTACAACGCTGAAAACCGCGGTGTTTGCTCCAATTCCCACGGCGAGCGTTAGGATCGCGACCAGCGTGAACGCCGGACTTTTCGCCAGCATCCGCGCTCCGTACCGCACATCACTCCAGAAATCTCGCATGGACACACCTCCTGCGCTTGCCGAGAGGTACGCAGGGGGACCTGGGAAAGTTCCTTAAGTTCCGAACGGATTCGACTAGCGGGAAAGGAAATTGCGAGCAAGGAAAAGCGCATTGGCGGGCCGTTCAGCCAGTCGGCGCATGAACCACGGAAACCAAAACGAGCCATACGAAATCAGCACGTTGCAGCGATAACCTTCCTGAACCAAACGCAGTTGTTCCGCGCGCTGAATTCCGTAAAGCATTTGAAATTCGAGATGGTGTTTCTTGATGCCTTGAGACGCGGCCCATTCGGCGAGCCGTTTGATCAGCGAGCGGTCATGCGTGGCAATCGCCGCCCTCACTCGGGCATTGCGCGCTTCGGGGCTTAATAGTCTTTGCGCTAGATGAAAATAATTCTCATCGACGTCTTTCTTTAGAGGGAAGGCTATCTCGGCCGGTTCGTTATACGCGCCTTTTACCAATCGCACGGAAGCTGCGATCGCAATCAATGAATCCAGATCTTTTTCCGTGCGATAAAGATAGGCCTGCACGCAAACTCCCACATTTGGGTGCGCCTTACGAGCGCGGCGATAAAGTTCCAGAGTCGCGTCCACATAGGGACTCTGTTCGATGTCGATCCACAGAGTTTTTTCGGCCGGCGTGTGTTCGATGAGCTTTGCAAGATTAGCGAAGCAGAATTCCTGGTCGAGATCGAGACCAAGCTGCGTGAGTTTAACGGAGACTTCGGCGGGTAGGTTCGCATTGCGAATCTGATCCAGGACATCGAGATAATGTTTGGTGACTTCCCGAGCTTCCGCGCCGTCGGTAATATTTTCGCCGAGATGAGTCAGCACCGAGCCGATCCCGGTGGAAGCAAGCGCCTGCGCGGCAGCGAGCGCATCTTCTACATTTTCACCGGGCATGAACCGCTTCACCGTGCGACGCATGAAGCCGTAGCGCGGAGCATGTTCGCGCAGCCACTGGCTCTGCGAGGCCATCAGCAGCGAGCGTCTCATCAAGCCCATCGTCGGTATTTCTCCGAGAAAATTATTGAGGCGTGGAAAGTATCTTGATCAAGCGGTAGTAAAAATCCACGCCGGCATAAAAGGATGCCACGCGGATACGCTCGTCGCGTCCGTGCGAGCGATCGTCATCCACATCCATGAAAACGCCTGGTATTCCATACGTTGTGTATCCGGCGGCGCGCGAAATGGCTCCATCGCTCGCTCCTGCGTCGAGGACCGGCACAACCGGAACGCCCGGCCACATCTCGTTGACCGCTTTTTCGATCGCGTGCATCACTTCCGGCTGGAGTGTAGAGAGTGGGTTCGATTTCAGGCCGGCTCCCGGTGCTGCGACTTGTGAAATGGAAATCTTGGGATCAGCCATCACCTTTTCGAGCGTGGCCTGAACCTCATCGGGCGTGTGTCCCGGCAGAATGCGGCAGTTGATATTCGCTCGCGCCATTCCCGGCAAAGCATTATTTGCGTGGCCGCCTTCCAGGCGGGTGGCAACGCATGTTGTACGCATGCGCGCGTTGTAAAACGGTGATTCCGAGAGGCGCTCGATCGCAGCCGCATCGGGCGGCGTCTGAAGAATCGCTTTCATCTCCGCACCTGTCGTGCCGCCCACGATGTCCGCTTCGCGCTTGAAATATTCGCGCGTTACTTCGCTCAGTGCAAACGGGAATTGGTAATGGTTTAGGCGCGTCAGAGCGTCGGATAGCTCGTAGATTGCATTTTCCTTCCCTGGAAGCGAGCTGTGGCCTCCAGGATTTGTAACTTTCACGTCGTAGTCCTGATAAAGCTTTTCGGCTGCCTGGATCCCGACGAGTAGTTTCTTTCCCCTATCCAACTCGAAATCACCTGCGTCGGGGTTCAAGATAAATTCCGCGTCAATTAAATCGCGATGGTTTTTGATCAGCCAGTCCACTCCGTTAAACTTGCCGCCTTCTTCATCGGCGGTCAGCGCAAGGATAATGTCTCGGTCGGGTTGGAAGTTTTCTTGTTTCAGGCGGATCATCGCGGTCATCAGAATTGCGTCGCCATCCTTGATGTCGCCCGAGCCGCGGCCGTAGAAATAACCGTCTTTCTCGATGAATTGAAACGGGTCCATGGACCAATCTTCGCGGCGCGCCTCCACCACATCCAGGTGACAAATCATCAGCATGGGCTTGCGCGCTCCGGTTCCTCGCAGACGCGCGACCAGATTTCCTTTGCGAGGATTGGGCCCGAGCACTTGCACGTCGCTTGCGGGATAACCTGCATCGCGCAGCCGTTGGGCCATTGCTTCGGCCGCCACCGTCGTGCTGCCGACTGAATCCGTCGTATTGATTTCGATGAGCTGCTTGTAAATATCGCGAGCGAGTTTGTTCGTCGCGTCGCTGTCCTGCGCTTGAATGCCCGTGCCGAAGGCGAGCGCAGAAATAAGCACGGGCAACATAAGGGGGAACCGCAATTTCATTTTGATCTCCGAACTAGGACGGGAAAGCCTACCAGACAGATGCGGCCCGCGCCACCCCGGTTGCGCTAACTAAAACGGAGGCGGCGAGAAAGGTTTGCCGGTGGGCGGTTCTAGCAGGAAGATCGCGTAACGATAAATTTCCAGCTTCCACTGCTCGCCAATCGAGCTGCGTTCGAAGATTTGTCCAAAAGCCGCGTGCATTTCGTGCCGCTTATCTTCGGGCATCGCGGCCAGCAGCTCGCCGAAACGATTCTTCGCCAGCGTCATCGGATCGGGTTCAGGTTTAGCCGAAGACTGCGCATCTGTCGGCGAAGCTTTGGCTGAACCGGCGGAGTTTTCAGTCGTCTCAGACGAGGGACGCTTCTGGAGCTTTTGAGAGTAGCTCTGATAAAACGCATAGCGGAATTGCTTTTCATATAATGCCGCGTACCCGGTCTTAACGGGAGCCGACGGAACTTTGGAAGACTGTTGAGCTTCCTCCAGCGCCTTCGCAGTAAAATTCTTGAGTGCCGATTCGAAGTCGCCGAAATTTCCTCGGGTGCCCATCAACGGTCCTTTGCCCTGTTTCCCCAGCGAAGCGGCCAAGCGATCCGTTCGCGCATCATAACAGGCGCCGTACTGGTGGATGCCGCGCAGCTGCACGTCCACGTTGGAATCATCGATCGCTACGACCTGCGCGACGAAATCGGAAGACGGCATCGCCAGAATCTTCGCGCAGGGAAGCTCGAGTGGACCGTCGTAAACCGGCTGCGCGGACGATCTCTTCTGCGCTTGCCTTTCCGTTTGGGGCGAGCTCTGAGCACGCAGAGGAAGCGCGGCGCTGAGAGCGATGATGGCAAGAATCGCCAGACGCATGCGGGGATCGTCAGCCAAGAATACCAAGCTCGTCCTCGAAGTTGCGGTATGCGAGCTTGCGACGGTGCAATTCCTCAACTTGACCAAGCTCTAGGAAGCGCATCCTGTCTTTTATTTCATGGAAGCTACCGTCACATAATTGCGAGCTTGGATTTTTGTGCTCCGGCTTTCCAACCAAAAAGATATTACTGTTCCAGAGCTCGTACGCGTGCTTGAGTTTCGCAAGCGCCTCTGTAAGGTTACCGCCCACTTGCACCTCAAAAACATAACTCGGAACCGACCGTTGCACTCGTCTCCACGTGACATCCACTCTTCGATTCTCTATCGGAAATTCAACGTCCACGACGAATTTCTGAAGGCGACCGATTTCGGCTAACAAGCCTTGGATGTGTTGATGAGTCTCAGGTGCTTGAACTGCTAGCGTCTGTAGCGCGGGACTTCTGGGAGCAGGTATGCCGACTGGCGGAGAAAGTACAAGGCCATTAGGTCTAGCTGACGGAATGAGCTTCATGAGTCTCTCTGCCAATTGTGGTTCAATCTCCTGAAAACCCGATCTGACTCGAGTTTTCAGCTCTTCCGCTCCTACCGCTTGATCCTTCCATACAGCGGGCGATAGACATGACATTACGTCAAACTCAACCCGAAACGGCCATATGACTTGATTTTTAGCTCTTTCCTCTGGCCACAGTGGACTAAGCTGATGTAGCTTCGTTCTCAGAATTCCATTTCCAACTACACCCGAAACTGGAGACGTGACGTAGAAAAATATAAGATCCGAGTTTTCCGTCATTCGATTCCAAAAGCCTACTTGGCTGTTGCGTAACCCCCAAATGCCGCCGTAATCGAATGCAGTGTGCCAATTCTCCGATGTGCCTACGGCCAGCCAGAATTTGTTGGACGAATGCATCGCGTTCCCGGGCACATTATAGCGGGAACCAGATTTTGTAAAGCGCGAGAGAACAGTGCTCGGGAGAAAATAAGAAAGGCCGCGAACGCTTTGGGCGTTGCGGCCTTTGGATTTTAATCCTGGCGGTGACCTACGTTCCCGCGCAGTTACCCGCGCAGTATCATCGGCCCGGCAAGGCTTAACTTCCGTGTTCGGGATGGGAACGGGTGTGACCCTTGCGGTAAGACCACCAGGAAACTTGTGAGCTTGCGAGTTGCGTGCAAGCGAGAAATTTCCGGGAAAATTTGAAACTGAAGGAAGCTGGAACAACAACCGCTAAATTCCGCATTGAGAATATCGCAATGTGGAAAGAGCGACTTTCCTATCAACGAGCAACCCTTCGTCGCCGCGTGAGCGGGTCTCTCAGGGTAACCGCGTTGGGAAAGTTTTATGGTTAAGCCGAACGGCCGATTAGTACGGGTTAGCTACACGCATTACTGCGCTTCCACCTCCCGCCTATCAAAGTCGTAGTCTTCGACTGGCCTTCTTACCCCCC
>Ga0182015_10000209_pt1 | contig 84401 bp, 78 predicted proteins | sample 712P3MmetaG_FD_120478 | JGI IMG/M metagenome (GOLD analysis project Ga0182015, IMG submission 120478) | Permafrost microbial communities from Stordalen Mire, Sweden - 712P3M metaG | ecosystem: Environmental > Terrestrial > Soil > Wetlands > Permafrost | place: Sweden: Stordalen | collected...
AAGCCTGCTTGCGACTCCCCGAGGCTTTTCGCAGCTAGCCGCGTCCTTCTTCGCCTTCTGGCGCCTAGGCATCCACCGTACGCCCTTAGTAGCTTGACCATAAAACTTACCCCACACGTCCCGTTTCTTAACCGATCACTCGGTGAGATTCGGAACCCTGTTGAACGTGGTCTGGAGGGTCTTGCAGCCCTCCGGTACGCTCTTCAAGGTGCCATGTCCGCGGCCCGCGCTGAAGTTCATTGCTGAAGTTCAACGGAGACACAAACACGCTGTCGCGTCGAGCAAGCTCGCCTTTCCACAATTCGCTCTACTCGAACAAATTTGCGGCTGACACGCCACGGCCACGCCTTCGTGCGAAGGCGCGATCATGTGTGCCAAGCCAGCTATTCAGTTGTCAAAGAACGTATGCCCCACGCCCGGTGGAGCTTTCATCTCTTGCTGTTACAAGCGTGCCTCGCGGCAGGCTTCAGACAACAAAAAACCCGGCGTCGAGCGCCGGGCCAAGCCGTCCCTAGACTCCGTAGGAACGGATTCGCGCGATGCTCGACTAATTGTCTATCCGGTATTCGTAACCGACCTCACTCCGAGCTTACTGCCTCACCCGAAAGCCTGAAGGTTATGACCCTGATCGAGACCCACACGGCCAAGTTTCCCCGACCGACTAGAAAGTATATCAGTATTTTCGATTGCGTCAAGCAGGGATTCGCAAGGATTTTTTCCAGGGCTCAGAGAATCCTCATGTTTTCCTCAGGCGGCTATAGACGAGAGATCTGACCGAAAAGGCGCCAAATTCGCGATAACGCGTGTTTACGCGGGGGCGATCCAAGCCATTCCGCTACGCTTTAGGGATTTCCCTTGATCAGAATATTGTCGATCAGCCGGGTCGTTCCGAGGAATGCCGCTATCGCGACCAATGCGGTTTCCCGGATTTGCGTTACGAATTCGAGAGTTTCCGGATCGACGATCTCGAGGTAGTCCAAGCGGACTTGGGGCTCGGCGGAGAAGATTTTTTTGCCCCTGTGGATTAGCTTCGCGGGATCGCGTTCGCCGGCGGCAAATAAACTTTGAATTTCGAGCAGCGCGCGATAGAGCGTCAGGGCCTGGCGGCGCTCCTGCGGAGTCAGGTAGGCGTTGCGCGAACTCATCGCCAGGCCGTCGGATTCGCGCACGATCGGACACACAACCAGTTCGATGGGGAATTTCAAATCGCGAATCATGCGGCCAATGATCGCCGCTTGCGCGGCGTCTTTTTGGCCGAACAGGGCGACGTCCGGCTCTACGATATGGAAGAGTTTGGCGACGACCGTGGCGACGCCGCGAAAATGGCCGGGGCGCGATTTGCCGCACAGGCGGTTGGCGAGTGCGTCGACCGTCACCCAAGTGGCGGCGCCGTCCGGGTATATTTCCGCTGCTGGCGGAGCGAAGAGCAGCTCGACGCCTTCTTTTTCAAGCAGTTCGCAGTCGCGCTCGAACTTGCGTGGATAGCTTGTGAAATCTTCGTTGGGGGCAAACTGCGTCGGGTTCACGAAAATGGAGACCGCGACGGCATCGCAGCGCGCCCGAGCCGCGCGCACCAGCGATAGATGGCCTTCGTGCAGCGCTCCCATGGTGGGCACGAAGCCAAGTCGCTTGCCGCCGCGCCGCGCCAGACGCGATGCGGAACGCATGTCCTCAGCTGTATTGAAAATTTTCATGGCAGAGAGTGGAGCGCGTTGCTTAAAACGGCGCGATACGAGGAGCCCGGGGGCGGCGGCGAGCTAGACGGCTCATCGGCGCAACGTCTTCTTTCGCTCGAGCAAGGATTCAAGCGCGCGCCGCGTATCCTCCGGCAGATGGTAGGACTCGGCGTCGCTGGGATATGTGTGGGCGAGAACGTCGTCGCGGTAGGTTTCCGCTGCGCGCGTGATTTCCGCGGCGAGATCGGCGTAACGGCGCACGAATTTCGCCGGCGGCGCGAAGGTCAGGTTGAGCAGATCGTGGATCACGAGCACTTGCCCATCGCAGTCGGGTCCAGCGCCGATGCCGATGGTGGGGACGCCGACTTCCGCCGTGATCATGGCCGCGACCTCGCGCGGAATGCCTTCGAGGACGATAGCCGCCACGCCGGCGCGATCGAGAGCGATCGCGTCGCTCATCAGCTGTTCGATTTCGGGCAGCGATTTTCCCTGCACTTTGTAGCCACCCATGCGGTTCACCGATTGCGGCGTGAGCCCAATATGGCCGCACACGGGGATTTCGGCGTCGATCACGCGGCGAATTGTATCCGCGCGCTTCTCGCCGCCTTCGATCTTCACGACCTCGGCGTTGGCTTCCTTCATGAAACGCGCGGCGTTGCGGACCGCTTCGTCCGCGCCGAGATGATAAGAGCCGTAGGGCATGTCAACGATCAGCAGGGCGTTGCGCACGCCGCGGCGCACGGCCTTGGCGTGATGCAGCATTTCATCGACGGTGACGGAGAGCGTGTTCTCGTAACCGAGCATGGTCATCGCCAGGGAATCGCCGACGAGGACGATGTCGATCGCCGCTTCGTCAAGCAGGCGCGCCGTGGCGTAGTCGTACGCCGTGAGGCACGTGATCGGCTCGCGCCGAAGCTTTTTCTCTTTCAACGTGGCGACAGTGATTTTCTGGCGCGGCGGGCTATTGCCATTCAGGGCGAGTCCCACGATCTCCTCCAGCGCCCCTCCGGGCGGGACAAATCCATTCCGATCTTGCAGAATCCTACATCCATTCTAACAGGAATTTCCGGTTTGGCCCGCGGGCCGCCGCGCAAGTGTCGGGAACGGCAGGGTTTTGCCGCGCGCATGATTTGACAGCGCTGGGTGGCGGGACTAGCATCGCTTTCGATCACGTTTTTCCGTCCGCGCGACGAGGCTCATGAAGATCGCCTATTTCGACTGCTTCTCAGGCATCAGTGGCGACATGGTGCTCGGCGCGCTGGTGGACGCCGGCGCGATCCTGGCGCAAATGGAATCGGAGTTGCGCCGTCTGCAAGTGCCCGGCTGGAAGATTTCCTCTGAAAAAGTCGCGCGGCACGGCCTCGCGGCGACCCGCGTGAAGGTGGAATCCTCCGAAGCGCACGCCCACCGTTCGCTCGGCGACATTCTTTCGTTGATCGAGCGGGCCGGATTGCCTCCGCGCATTGCGAGGAGAGCGTCCGACATCTTCCGCCGGCTCGGCGAAGCGGAAGCGCGCGTCCACGGCGTGCCAATCGAGAAGGTTCACTTCCACGAAGTCGGCGCGGTGGATGCCATTGTAGACATCGTCGGCGCGGCGGCGGGATTCGAGCAGCTCGGTATCGAGGCGTTTGCGTGCTCGGTGCTGAACGTGGGCAGCGGACACGTGGATACCCAGCACGGTCGGCTTCCGGTGCCCGCTCCGGCGACGGCGGATTTGCTCCGCGGCGCACCGACTTATTCGAGCGGAATTGAGCGCGAACTTGTCACGCCGACGGGCGCCGCGATCGTTGCAGCGATGGCGCCGCGGTTCGGCCCTCAGCCGGCGATGACGGTGGGAGCCATCGGATCGGGCGCCGGCGCGGCGGATCTTGCCGAGCAGCCCAACGTGCTGCGCATTTTCGTGGGAGAAACGGCCGAGGAAAATTCGGGGCACGACGCAGGTGGCCCTCTCGATGAGGAGATTGTTGTGCTCGAAGCCAACCTCGACGACATGAGCCCGCAGGTTTACGGTTACTTTGCCGAGCGCGTGCTTGAAGCCGGGGCGCTGGATGTTTTTTCAACGCCGGTGCAGATGAAGAAGGGCCGGCCCGGGCAACTGGTGACCGTGCTGTGCGTGCCGCAATCCCGGGAGGCTCTGACGGACCTGATTTTTCGTGAGACAACCACGCTTGGCGTGCGACGATCGCACATGCAACGACGCTGCCTGCAGCGCGAAAGCGTTGCGGTACAGACGGCGTTGGGATCGATCCGCGTCAAGGTCGCGCGCCTCGACGGACACATCCTGAACGTCGCGCCCGAATATGACGATTGCCGCAAGGCCGCGATGGAACGCGGCGTTCCGCTGAAGCAGGTTCTGGCCGAAGTCACATCGCAGTTTCAAAAGCTGAACGGAGGATCGCGATAGATGCGGGAAGCGATCGAAGAACGGCGGGGTGAGCAGCCGCTCGACGCGGCGCGCGATGCGGGCGAGAAAGAATCGCGCTTGTTCGCGCGCTTGAGCGAAATCGGTTCGGTGATCGTGGCGTTTTCCGGCGGCGCCGATTCCGCCTATTTGGCATGGGCCGCGCATGAATCGCTGGGTGCCCGGGCACTGGCGGTGACGGCGCTCTCCGCGAGCTTCCCGGAATACGACCGGCAGCAAGCCTCGGCGTTTGTGCGCGAGGCTCATCTGTCGCACGAATTCATCGAGACGCATGAATTCGAGAATCCCCTTTACGTCGTCAATCAGGCCGACCGTTGCTACCATTGCAAGGCGGAGCTTTTTGGCCGGCTCGCCAAGCTGCGCGCCGCGCGCGGATATGCGGCCGTAGCGTACGGTGTGAATGCCGACGACATGCGCGATTTCCGCCCGGGCCACCGCGCCGCGATGGAGTTCGGCGCGCTGGCGCCGCTGCTCGATGCGGGACTCAACAAGGCGGAAATCCGCCAGCTTTCGCGCCGCGCCGGACTTTCCACGTGGAACCGGCCGGCGGCGGCGTGCCTGTCGTCGCGCGTTCCTTACGGTGTGCCGGTGACGCTCGAAAATCTTTCGCGCATCGAGCGCGCGGAAAGCGTTTTGCGCGAAATGGGATTCCGGCAATTCCGTGTGCGTTCGCACGGCGAACTCGCCCGAATCGAAATCGCGCCGGATGAACTGCCACGCGCGCTTGAAGTTTCGACGGCGCGCGCGATTGCCGCGGCGGTGCGCGAAACAGGATTCGAGTACGCGACGCTCGATCTCGAGGGTTACCGGCAAGGTTCGTTGAACGCGGCCCTCAAGAAGAAGTAATCCTCCTCGGAACCTGAATCATGAATCAGCGGGACATCGAGCGACTTTTCGAGCAGGTGCGAACCGGGCGCATGTCTGTCGCGCGGGCCGTCGCGAGGTTGCGCCATTTGCCCTTCGAGGACCTCGGCTTCGCCAAGATCGATCACCACCGCGAGCTGCGCCAGGGATTCGCGGAGGTGATCTACGCGCGCGGGAAAACGGCGCAGCAAGTTGCCGCGATCGTGGGCCGCATGCTGCGTCCCCGCGATTCGCACAACATTCTGATCACCCGCGCCGACGCCGGAATTTATCGGGCAGTGCGGCGCGTGGCACGCGGCGCGAAATTTCATCCGCTCTCGGGCGCGATCGCCATCACACGCAATCGAAGGATCGTGGGCAAAGGCACAATCCTGGTGGTCGCGGCCGGCACCAGCGATATTCCCGTCGCGGAAGAGGCGGTAGTCACCGCCGAGACGATGGGCAACCGCGTGGACGCCGTGTATGACGTTGGCGTCGCTGGCCTGCACCGGCTGCTGCGCCATCGCGAAAAGCTCAGCGCGGCTCGGGTGATTGTCTGCGTGGCGGGGATGGAAGGCGCGTTGCCCAGCGTCGTCGCCGGCCTCGTCGGAGTCCCGGTGATCGCCGTGCCGACCAGCGTGGGTTACGGCGCGAGCTTCGGCGGCTTGGCCGCGGTGCTGGCGATGCTGAATAGCTGCGCTCCCAGCGTCAGCGTGGTGAATATCGATAATGGATTCGGCGGGGGTTTCGTCGCAAGCATCGTGAATCGACTTTGATGCTTGCCGGCTGATCGTTCCGAGCGCGCCCCGCTGCGCAGAAAGCAAAACGACCGGCCCCGTGAAGGGACCGGCCGTTTTCAGTTGCTGACGACGATGTTGGCAAATTTACTGTTGCTTCGCCGGGTCCGCGGCCACGGGTGCCGTTGACTCCTCTGGTGAACCGGTGGAGGCCGAAACGGCGCCGGGAGTCTCCGAGGCGCTGACGGTTTCGCGGGTTAGATAGAGCATGAACGGCGTGACCTCGAACGGCATCTTTTCGCGTTCAGCGACGGTGCCGACCGGTTTGCTCTTGAGCATTTCGAGCTCGTCGTTCCACGGATCCATCTTCACGCGGCCGCCGAGCGGCAGGGCCGCGATCATTTGGCTCGCCGCCGGAGCCGCGGCCGGAGCAGCCGAAGTGGCTGTCGCCGGAGTTCCGAGCACGGCAGTGGTAGAAGCTTCAGCGGACATGCTGATCGGGACGTGGTCACCCAAGTTCGGGCTGATCAGGTTGGGAATTTCCTTGGAGCGCTCCTCCAGGGCCTGAATGAAAGCGTTGGCCGTGGTCAGGTCCTTAACGGCGCCGCCGGCGACAGCGCCGCGCAGAAGTTCGGCGGCCTTGGCGTTCGCGGCTTGCTCTTCTTCCGGCGTGCGCGCGAATCCGAAATGGCGGAAGACGTCCTTGTCGTCGAAGAGGATGTTGTCAAAGAAAGCGTACTGTGAATCGATGCGGTGGCCGAGCACAACGTGAGCCAGTTCGTGCGCGAGCATGGCGGTGAGCGTGGCTTCGTCGGGCACAACGTCGATCAGGCCGCGGCTCAAGACGATGGTGTGGCCGATGGTGAACGATTCGAGCGTGGAAGTGAGTAATACGCGGCAGCGAATCTCCGGCTCGACGTCCAGATTGTTGGTCACCTCAAGATTGTTGACGACCGTTTCGAGGACTTTGTCGACGGGGCCTTGGGGCGCGAGCAAGCCCATGCGCTCAAGACGGTCCGTGACGTTGTCTTCCGCCTGACGGTCCCAGGAACGCTGCGCCTGCACCGGAGACAGATCGTTTGAGGTCTGCGTCTGGTCGTCCACGGACGTCGGCGCTTCGACGACAACTTTGCTCAACTCTTCCTCTTCCTTCGTGTGGCCCAGGTTGTAGCCCCACAGGCGCGTCTGCGCCTTGAATTGGAGCGTTTTGCCCACGGCGTAATGCAGATCGGATTCCTCGCTGTAGATGAACGCGGGCAGCCATAGATTCGGGCCGGCGTTCACGCGCCAACTATCGAAGTGGAAATAGAAGCTGCTGGACGTGCTGCCGTTGAATCCGCCGTTGAAGCGGACCACGTGATAACTCTGATCTTCCACCCAGATGCGTCCCGTGAAGCGCCCTTTGCCGGAGTGCGGCAGCGGTGTAACGTCAAACACCAGGCAGCGAACCTCGCCCAGGAATTCCTGGCGCACGTAGTCGAATTTATAGTGCTGGCGGTCGAAATCCGTGTCGTCCAGATAAATCATCTGCAGGAATCCGCGCGGCAGAAATTCCATCTGGAATGAGAAGACCGAGCTGAGGCCGGCCATCAGCCGATGACTCTTGTTGTCGCTGGTGGTCAGCGGTTCCAGCTCCACGCCCTTCGAGAGCTCGGCGCGGCCCAGGAAATACTTGTCGCCGGCCGGCACCGTGCCCAGAGCCTTGTCCGCGCGCAGGTCTTGAATATAGGTTTCGACCAGCGGCGAGTACTGCTTCAGCGTGGTGATCTCCTGGTGCTCTTGCGCGACGATTCGATCCTCCACCTGATTCAACGTGTCCGGCTGATCGGCTGCACGCAGCGGAACAGCGCTCAGAGCCAATACGACGAAAATCACTCGCAGGGTGCGCATAAATCCTCCAAAGGGCTAGTTCGCGATCTCGAATTCGATGTGGACGGTGGCGGGAAAATCCACCGCATGACCATTGCTCATTGCGGGCTTGTACTGAATTTGCTGGGCGGCGCGAATCGCCTGTTCATCCAGGCCGTGACCCAGTCCCCGGATGACGCGATTCACTTGCACAGGTCCTCCGGAAGCCGGAAAGACCACGTCGAGCAAAACGTCTCCTTCAATGTTCAGCTTGCGCGCTTCGTCGGTGTACTGCGGCTTGGGCTTCGCCAGGATGACGATCGGCGTAACCGCGCCGGATGTATCCGCCGCTTTGTGCGTGGGCGCTTCGGTGGGCGCAGCGTTGCTGTCGGAAAATCCGCCTGCCTGCACTGTGCCGTGCGCGTGACCGGATCCAGAGGGTGGATTGGCCACACCGTCGCCGAATCCAACGCTCGCGACGGTGCCGCGGACGCCATTGGCGCCGCCGGTGCCATTTCCGTAGCCCGGTCCGGGAGGCAATGCGGGTGAACCGAAACGATTGATATTCGCGCCCTTGTTCGGATTGGAAGGGCCAGGCAGGCCGTTCGGATCGCCGAATCCGCCGGTTTGAACCTTATCGACAGGCTTGTTGATCGTGGCTGGCGCGGAGCTTCCGCTGGAGAGCATGCCGGTCTTTACGGGCTCGCGCGGACGCGCGGGGCCGTCATTCGTGTCGTCGATCTTGACGGGCGTAAAAGTGGCGCTCATGTCCGGCGCGGCCGGCGTGGGAACGGCTTTCGGCTTGGGCTGCGGCGCGACGATCCGCGGCGCCATCAACCGGTTGGGCTGCGGCACGGGCGGCGGAGCTTGGTCGACCGGAGGCGGCTGCGGCTCGAGGCGCGGCCTGATCGCCGGCGGCGTGGGCGGCGGCGGAAGTTCAGTGGGCGGCGTCGCCACCTGCATCACCTGGTACACCATCTTCGGAACCATTTGATTCGGAAACAACAGCGGCATGGCCACCAGCGTCGCGGCGGCCAAAATTTGGAAAACCAGCCCCACGCTCATCGCGCCGTATCTTGCATGGCCCTGGGGCAGCAGCGAAAATCGCGCTGCGATTTGTTTCTGGCCAACCTGCGCCTTCCAGGCGTCCTTCATTTGCGAAGGAGCGGCGGTGGCGAACCTGGGGTTTAGCGTCGAGTCGGATGGCCCAAGCACAGTCGTGGTCCTCTTTTCTTCTCTTCTTCTTTATTCCGTCGCCTGCCGCGATCCGCGTGGAAAATTGCCGCGTCTCTCGACCGGACATCTGTTCTGCGAGACGCCGGACTGAATGGACTCCGCCTCGAACGGTACCAGCGTACTGGGCCAGGTGGGTGTACCGAATAGAACTTTCGTACTACTGTCGCCTAAGCGCCACCTGAAAGGCACATGGGCTGGGAACCCAGAGCCGAAACGGCTGAGGACGCAAACGGGAGCTCGGCATGGCATCGCGAGCAGACCTTGGTGCCTGCGTGTTGCGGCAAGCATGCCTCACGATCTGAAGGTTACCACGAAAGCTTTTCGCGGGCCAACGCGCGCCGCGCGGGATTTTCTGAATCTTCGCCCTGCGATCGCGGACTCCTACCGATCTCCGAAGCTGTAGCCGATCCAAATCGATCCGCCCGTCACCGAATCGCTTCCGAACTCTTCATTGAAATTGGGCACGTAGCGGTAATCGAATTGGGGGCGAATGAAAACATGCTCGGTGACGTAGATTTGAACGCCGACCGAAGCGTGCAAGGCGAAGTGGTTGTTCTCGTTGTAGAGCTCGCTTTCGGTGCCGCCGAGGGGCACGGAGACGGGAACATAGACGTTCGTTTTGGCGCCACCACCACCGCCCTCAATCTTCAGCGAGACGCGTTTCTCGTTGATCGGCGCATAAATCGCGTTGAAATCGTAAAACGACTGCCGGTACGTGAATGGACCATAGTTATCCTGCTTGGGTTGAAAGATGCCTTCAAACCCCAGACCGAAATGCTTGGTGGCCATAAAGTCGCCCGCGAAGCCCATCGAGAAATTGTCCAGAGCGGGATTCGTGTCGCAGGTCGTGTCCTCGCCGCCCGGCGTGCACGATAGGCCCGTTTCCGAATCGGTGCCCTGGCCATTTGAACCGTCGTGATTGGTCCCGAAACCGACGCCAACATCGAAGCTCTGCGCGCGCGCGGCCAGGGGAAGTCCGAGCAGTAACAATGAAATGGATAGATAGCGGCTGATTGGTCTCACGTCAGCAATCTCCTTTAGCTTGGTTTTACGGAATTCGATCGTGGATGGATGGGTGTCGTATTCATCTTGCTTTCCGCTTGCGTCGCATTACCTCGGAATGTTTGCCGCGCGAGCGATGGCGCCGGCAGGCCCGAGCCGGACTCCTGGAGATACCTTCGCCCGGATTCGCAAGTCCATAAAACCCGGGTCGCTGCCAAAAGTTGTAATCGCAAAGCACGGGCTCGCCGTCTTGCGCCGACGTTATATTCAGATGGACAGGGCGGCGCAAAGGTTGGCCTGAAGGCGGCTTGCGCCGGGTGCACATGGACCTGAAAACCGGCCCCGGGGTGTCGTTTTGGGCACCAAAATAATATTTGCAGATATTTGTTGCGTTTTGGGACCGTCCTGTAGTAGCTTGACCGACGCGCCATCGGGGTGGTGCTCCGCGCTACACGTTTTTCTGCGAATGTAACGGGGGAATTTCTTAGGAGGCTTTAGATGCGCTACGTTGCCATCTGCTTTGCTCTGCTCGTTTCTTCTTGTGCTGTTTTCGCCCAGACCGGCGGAACCGGTTCCATCCAAGGTACAGCCACCGATCCTTCCGATGCCGTTGTGTCCGGCGCCGCGGTGGACGCCACCAACGTCGCAACCGGTATTAAGACTGATACCGTGACGACCGATACTGGATTTTACGTCGTTCCGCTGTTGCAACCCGGAATCTATACCGTCACTGTCGCCGCGTCCGGCTTCGAAACTCTGAAGCAGGAGCACATCATTGTTGACGCCCTGCAGACCGTGACGCTGAATGTAAAGTTGCAGCTCGGCGCGGCCACGCAATACGTGACTGTCTCCAGCCAGCCGACCATGCTCCAGGCGGATACTTCGCAGCTTGGGCAATCGATCGACAACAACGTTTATGACTCGCTCCCGCTGGGGATGACCAACAACCAAGCGCGCGATCCCGCGTTTTTTGCGACCATGGTGATCGGCGTGACGGACACCAGTTTCCAGCCGACAGGAACGGACCTCAATTCCTTTGACGGCGGCCAGCAGTTTCAGAACGAGATCTACATCGAAGGTCTTCCGATCACCAGCGCCGGAACCGGCGGCGACACACGTAACGTGTCATTCGGAATTTCGGTGGAAGCCATCGAACAGTTTCAGGTGGAAACCACCGGTTCGGAGGCCATGTACGAAGGACAGGGCGTGGAGAATTACATCGTAAAATCCGGAACCAACGCCTTCCATGGCGGAGTTTTTGAATACCTGCGGAACACCGATTTCGACGCCAAGGGGTTTTTCAACACCACCACGCCCATCGAGCATCAAAACGAATTTGGCGGCACGATCGGCGGCCCGGTGATCAAGAACAAGATGTTTTTCTTCGGCAGCTACGATGGGTACCGGTTTCAAGCTGGTATTCCCGCGCAGTTGCAGACGATTCCCACGACCGCCATGCAGATGGGCGATTTCAGCGCCCTGCCGGCGGGTGACAACATTTACAACAACGTCTGCACCGGCAGCAGTTGCGTAAGCACGCAGTTCGTCTGCCCAGTAACGAGCACGAACGCCACGAACGCCGGAAAAGCCAACATCATTCCGGGCTCTCCAGCGTGTCCCGTTTCCGGCGTCACGAACCCGATCTCGTCGGTCTCGAATTATCTCCAGTCCTTCCTGCCGGCTCCGTCGTCCAGCGGCATCACCAATAATTATCTGGCGGACACGCTGCTGCAGGTCGTCAATCAAGACACCACGACGGAGAAAGTGGACTACGATATCAACGACAAGAACCGGCTTTTTGTCGTTTACAGCTTCGGCAGATTCATCCAGCCCATCACCGGTAGCTATGCGACCGGTACTGACGCGCTTCCCGTGCCGTATCTGCAAGCGAGAACCGCTCTCGAGCACGTGACCACGTGGAACGCTCACGAAACGTTCACACTCAGCCCGACCGTAGTCAATGACCTCGGCTTCGAGTACAGCCGCCTGTTGGTGCCCGAAGAGAATGACACGCAGGCGGGAAATTACCCGACCAACGCGGGTCTGAAAGGTCTGCCGGCGGGCATTGCGAGCGAGGCTTTTCCGGGCGTCACGTTCGCCAACGGCCCTGAGCTTCCGATCAGCTGGGATGGAACCAACGCCAACGCGTCCACGGAAGCGCAGAACACCTACACCGCGCAGGACAACCTCTCGTGGATCAAAAACAGAAACCACTTCACGTTCGGATTTCAGTGGCAGGCGCTTGAGGACAACGACAATAACCCGCTAACAGGTTCGCTGGCCACATTCACGTTCAGCAACAGTGAAACATCGCTGGTTAGTGGCACCGGTACGTCGTCCACTCAAGGCAACGCGTACGCCAGCTATCTGCTTGGGTTAGTGGATAGCAGCACCATCACCTCGAACGCGTTCGCTGAATCCGGCGGACGTTACAAGGACTACGCGCCATACGCTCAGGATGATATTAAGGTCAACTCGCGCCTGACCCTGAACCTCGGTCTTCGCTGGGACATCTGGAGTCCCTACAAGGAAGACTACAACCGCGAATCCTTCTTCAATCCCAATATCTCCAATCCCTTGGCAGGCGGCATTCCTGGGGCCTTGGAATTTGCGGGCTATGGTCCCTTTAGTTGCGATTGCTCTACCGTCGTCCACACGGACTTGAAGAATCTCGGGCCTCGTGTCGGGGCTGCGTACCGCATCGGCAATAACACCGTAATCCGGGCCTTCTACGGCATCTTCTACGCGCATGCCGGCGGCATCGGCGGGCGCACGGATGGACGCCAGGGCTTGGGCTTCCTCGGCTATACGTACGCCAACTCCCTGTCCTCCACAGTCGCTGGAGCCCCAGCCTACAACTGGCAGACCGCCGGTCCGAGCGGCGCTCCGGGTGTTCCGGGTGGCGCGCTTGCTCCGCCATTCATCAACCCGAGCTACGGAACAGCGAACATCTGCGCCGCCACGTCCGCGACTTGCACCACCTTTGCGGCGGGAGCTGCGGCCATCGCATCTGGAGCCTCTGGGCCGACACTGAACTACGCCAACCCGCTCCAGGATGGCAAACCGCCGTCGTACCAGGACGCGAGCTTCGAAATTCAACATTCCTTCACGCCCAACGTGACGGTAAGCGTTGGCTGGGTTGGCAGCTTCGGCCGCCACTTGGCCGGCGCGGGCGTGGCTGGGCCGAACACCAATCAACTTTCAACGATTTATCTCCCGCTTGGACCGAGCGGTATTTTGACGAGCGGCCAGTTGAATCCCAGCAATGCGATGGCGGAATCCGCGACACTGCGGACTGACCTAACCACTTTCGGAATCCCGATACCGGCGTGGGATGCGGCGGGTTGCACGGTCTGCGAACCGTTCCCGAATTTCACGGGTACGGTCGGACAGGCGCTCAAGCCGTTTCCTCAATACTCGGGGCTTTCCGATCCGTGGAACGACGTGGGGAATTCGGAATATGAGGGGCTCCAAGTCTCGCTACAGCGACGCACGTCGCGTGGCTTGACCTTCACTGGAAACTTTACGTGGAGCAAGGAACTGGATGACCTGGCCGGCGTCCGGTATCCGGGCGCGGACAATCTGGAGTTTGCCCCCGGCGCTATCGATCGTCCGATCGTGGCGCAGGGAATCATCGTGGATCAGTTGCCCTTCGGCAGAGGTCACATGATGAGCAGCCAGAATCGAGCCGTGAACGCGATCATCAGCGATTGGCAGGTCACTTCGGCCTTCACCTTCGCCAGTGGCGCGCCACTGTCCGTCACCCAATCGTGCAGTTCGTCTATCACGTACGGCATTATCGACGCGTCGTGCTATCCGAACATTGCGGCTGGTGCCACCACAGCCTGGACGTCCGGTCTTCCGAACCCGGGCACTGGAGGCTTGAATCCCGCCGCAACCCATTACCTGAACGCGGCGGCTTTCACGGCGATCACAGCCGGCACGATCGGAGACGCCTCGCGCGCGGCTCCGCTCAACCTCTTTGGATATAACATCTGGGACGTGGACCTCAGTGTCCGCAGGGTGTTCGTGGTTCATGAGTCCATGAGGTTTACACTGCAAGGGGACGCGTTCAATCTTCCCAACATCGTCAATTTCTCCGCGCCGACGGTCGGCACCTTCACGGCCTCGGGCTTCGGGACGATTACATCGCAGGCCAATAGCCCGCGCAAATTGCAGGTCAGCGCGCGGTTTGATTTCTAACGAACCGCACAATAAAACAACCGACACCCGCGGTCCGGTAGTCGCCCTTCTCACGGGCCGCGCTAGAGTGGAAGCGAAATCCAGGAGCCCTGACCCAAAAGGTCAGGGCTCTTTTATTTTGCGTTGGCGCGCAACGGACGTCCATTCGCGGTGAGCAAATCGGATCGAAACAACGACATCATCGAAGGAGAAATTGGTGGACGTGGCCGGGATCGAACCGGCGACCCCCTGCTTGCAAAGCAGGTGCTCTCCCAGCTGAGCTACACGCCCACTTCAGAATCTTTCTATTCTAAGGCATTTTTGAAACCGCTTCATCGTTCTTTGGCCGGCGGATTGACCAACGCGCCGGTGGCCGCGCCCGGCCGCGGCGATTGTTGACAGCCAAAGCGCGCTGACCTGATTCATCCGCGGTTGTCAGTGGGCGTCGAGCTGGCGAAGACGAGGGACAGCAAGTAAACCAGAATTCCCAAGCCGATCAAAGTTGCGCCTACGAACGCGAACAAAACAAACGCCAACGGGTGGAACCACACAAGGCTCACAATTTCCACCAGCAATCCCAGAATAATCAGGGCGCTTGAAACTTGCAGAAACTTCCGTATTCCGATCGCGCGGAGTTTCATTGTCCGGGGCTCCACATTTTCAGCTGCCCTATTTCGGCCACGTTGTGGATCGCATCGTGGCAGCCGCTGGTGATGCACGACACCTGATTCGTCGTCAGCGACGCCATCAGCGCGCTATGAATCGGATTCTCCTCAAAGCTGCGCGCGCCCGCGTGGCAGTGCAGGCATTGCAGGTTGCTGTAGCCGCCGCTGATCTCGATCACTTTGGGCGGCGTGCTCACGTACTGCATGTAAACGCGTTTCATGCCCTGCAGCTTGTCCTTCAACGGGCCAAAAATCGTGTAGTCGGTGTGGCAGGCATAGCAAGCCTGGTCCGCCGGCACCAGATGGTTCTGAAAATGTTCTGCGGGGATGTAGCTGGCATCGTCGATGTACAGGCTTTGCCCGTGCGTCTGCATCGCGTGGCAGGAAATGCAGAATTGAGTTTGCTCCGAGCGTTGCATGTGGGCGGACATCCCCGCATCGATGCACAGCGCCGGCAGGATGCACAGCGCCACGAAAGCCAGCACTTTCCCCGTAATCCCCGCGGTGATCGAGGGGCGCACCAGAAACACCGCGGCCAGCACGATCGTTACCGCGATCAATGCCACCAGTATTTCCGTTGATCCACTCACGAGTTCTCCTGCCACGCATCGGTGCGAGTCACCCGGCTGCGGGGCGGCGGCGGACAGCCTGCCATTGAATTGCTATTTCTTCGCCAGACTTCGTATGTAGCCGACGAGGCCCTTGATATCGTCGTCCGTCAGCTTGCCCTTGTACGCCGGCATTTTTCCGCCGGCCATGCCGTTGGTGATGCTGTCGGTCAGTTGCGCGTCAGTTTGTTTCTGCACGTCAGCGGACCCCAGATCTTTTGCGCCCAACGACTTCCCCATCGTAGTGTTTCCCGAGCCATCCGGTCCGTGGCAAGCGGCGCATTTGCCCTTAAAGAGCGACGCTGCGTCCTGCGCGCGCAGTGAACCGCAAAAAACCAGCGCCAGCGACGCCAGCAGAATTGCAGACCCAGCGCGCCGAGCAATTGAAAGTGTCATCGTGTGTACCTCCTCCAGAGGAAAACGAACGGCGCTTCCCGCGCCGTCCGGCATTGCCATCCGAGCCTAGAACAAATAACGAAGCGAAAACGTCACGTTGCTTCCGTTGAAATTTTGCAGCGGCAGCGGCTCCAGCCCCGCCGGGTTCGCAACCCCATGATCATCGTACCCGTAGTAATTCCAGGCTGTCTTGTACGTCACACCTTTGCAGATGTCCACCGCCAGGCTCGCTTGCGGTTTCAGATAGTTGAAATCCAGCGTGCCGGTCGGCGTCAGCGGATTCAGAAAGGTCGAAGTGCCGCGCGCGATCGTGCCTGCGTATCCGATCATGGCCGTCACGCGCTTGTACGGTTTCCACATCACATCCGCGAATGCGTAGTGATCCTTGCTCGAATAATAGGATAGCGTCCCGAGATTCCCGGTCGCTCCCGTGACCGGGCAGGCCGCGGTAAAAACGGTCGAACCCGTGTCGTCAAAGCAGATTTCCGTCTGCGTGTAGATGTCCAGATAGTTGTAGCCGAAATCGATCCATAGGCCGGAGTTCGGCGAGAGCGTCGTCACGAAGCTGTAGACGCGCGCATGCTCGATGTTGTCCACCGTGTAGACGTTGTCGCGGTTTTCATTGATGTCGATCGCGCCATCGACGCTCGCCCATGGCTTCGGTGTGTATGTCGCGTGGAGCTTGTAGCTCTGCACCTGCCGCGGGCTGACGCGCGTGAACGAATTGTCGTTGTAGCCGAACATCACCTCACCGTTCAGCCGCAGCGCGTCGATGGGCCGCGCCGAAACGCCCAGCGTCCCCACGCTTTCATGAATCTCATACTGGTTGCGCGCACTGTCGTTGCTGGCCTCGGGAATCAGCGACGTAGCCGATCCTTCTTGAATGGATCCGTTCGCGTTCATTGTGCAACCACTCGGCAGCTTGCCCGCGGCCAGCGCGCAGTCTCCGCGGGCGGCGAGGTAATCGTTTGCGGCGGTCGCCGTCGCCCCGCCAGGAAAATAAATCTCTCCTGCGTCAAACGTCGCGCTGAAATCGGAGATCGCGCGGGCCATAAATTCGTATCCGATGTACGCGCTCATCCGCGAAGCAACGTCGTACTTCAATTCCACCGTATTCGACTTGGCGTCCTGACCCAGAAATTGCGACACAAGTTCGTTGACTACATCCGCCGCCGAACCGGAAGCATGCTGCGGGCAATCCACGGCGCTGTATGGACTCGGGCAAATCGAAGCGAAGGTGGCCGGGGTAACCATCGAAATCGGCAGCAACAATCCAGTTTGTCCGGCAGCTTGCGGCTTCGTGCCAAACAGATTTGTGTCCGCCGTCGCCCACATCGATGGGATGCGCCAATCGTCGTATGAAAATTCGTCCACGATGTCGAGCTTATTCGTCAGGCGGTAATCGCCGGTCCAATTCGCCGTCACGGAAATGCGCTTGGCCGCCGTCGGTCCGCCGGCTGTGCTGCCGCGCTGCGCGGTGCGGCTGGAATAGTCGCTGATCAGTTCGCTGAAGTCCGTTACGTTGTTGTTCGCGTCGCTATAACCGGCTGAACCCGCCATCGTGAAATTCTTGAAGTAGGCTGACTCGAAACGAAATCGCTCCGTCGGAAACGACGATCGCGGATTCTGATATTCGCTATACGAGATGTACGCGTTGCACGTCGGCGAAATCGTCGGCGGCGTGGTGGCCGCGTTCGAGATGGGCGCGGCGCATGGCGCACTCCCGACCGTATTGAACACCAGGCCCAGATCCACCGGAGTGCCGCTTGAAAGCTGGTAGTTCAAATTGTTGTCGGCCTCGGTCTCATTGATTCTGGAATACGTCAGCAATTCATCGAACGACAGCGTGGTCTTCGCGAGCCCTGTGTAATCCACGCCGATCCGGTAACCATTCGTCTGGTAGAGCAGCAGTTGCGACAACAGAGGTTCGGTACCGCCTTCGACGGTGCTGGTGGCGGGGCCTTGATTCGTATTGCGCGAATATCCCAATCGCAAACGGATGCGCGATTCCGGCAGCAGCGTCACGTCGTAGTCCTGCATCCAGCGCGTCAAATCCAGCGACTGCGGCGAGCCCGCGATCGCCAGGGCCGGATTTGAACTCGATGGGTTCAATGGATTGGCAAGCAGATCGTAATTCCAGAAATTCTTGTCGCGCCGGAACGTCGCGCGAAAGTCGTACCATTTGTTCTTGTCGATGCGCAGCCGCGAGACGTCGTCCGGGTCGCCGCCGTAGCCGAAGCTGCTGAACGACAAATCGTCGAACAGCAGGCCCCTGTGGTTCACCGCATGCATGCTCAGCGTGTAATCGAGCAGCCGCGGTCCGGAACCCAGGTTTTCAAACGTGTCGTAGTTGTCGATATTTCCGCCGATCATGCTGTCGCGATAGCCAAATTCGGCGGACTGTTGAATCGTGTAGTTATTCGCCGGATTTGCTGTCGATTCAACCGCGGCGGCGCTCGCCGCCGAAGCCGAACTCGAATCCGGCGCCGCACTCGACGCCTGCGCTGCGGGCGGATTTTGCGCCGGGGTCGCGGGCGGCGCCGTCGTCTGAGCGTTAACCGGCACCGCGAACGCGATCGCAAAGCCGAGGAGCAGCATTCGCGTCCATGCGCACTCCGGACGACGCGCGCCGTTTGTGGCTGCATTCGCCGCCGACCGGTCTGGTTCCCCGATCTCCCGGACTTCGTGTCGATCGCCGGACGCCATCACCGACTCCTTACTTGAAGAACGTCGGATCGAAATTCGAGCCGTGAATCTGTGAATGGCACAGCGTGCAAGCCTGGTATTGCGCGGCCTGGTTATGGAACGAAGGCGCACCCGGCGCGTTTGTGAACGACGTCGTATGGCATGACAGGCAGAGAATGTTCACGTTGCTCACCTTCAGCAGGTGCGCGTTGGGCGAACCGTGCGGCGTGTGGCAGGATTCGCATCCCTCCACCTTCACCACTTCGTGCTCGAAAACAAACGGCCCCTGCTTGTCCGCGTGGCAGGTGTAGCACACAGCATCCTGCGTCGCCGACGAGCGCAACTGGTGCTCTCCGATCGTGCCGTGCGGATTGTGGCAGTCCGTGCACTGCACCAGCCCCTCATTTACGCGGTGGTGAAACGGCATCGCAAATTGCGGCTTCTGTTGCAAATGGCACGAATAGCAAAGCTCCGGCTGCGCCTTCACCAGCAGGAATTGCGGCTCGGTCGCGTGATGCGGTGAATGGCAGGAAATGCACGAAACATCGTTCTTCGCGTGCAGCGAATTGATCGCCGCCATGTGTTCCGTGCCCGATGCGTGGCACGTCAGGCAGCGCGCGTTGATATCCTTGGCGGAAGCCTTCTCGAAGAGGAATAGCTTTGAAGTATCGGTCGGATCGGCCAAGTGGCTCGCGGCCGCTCCGTGGCACCCTTCGCAGCCTTGGTGCGCTGGTCCTCCCCGCGTGTCAAGCGTGGTCGCCCAGTGTGGGCTGTGCTCCCAGCTCGAGTATTCGTCCGCGTGGCAGACCTTGCACTGTTCTGACGAACCCACGTAATCGGAAGCGGCCGCCGCCGGCGTGCTTGGCGCCGCTGGCGCGCCAGGCGAGGCCGCTGCCTGCGCCGCCGGCGCGGGCTTGTCGGCCGTGGCGGGCGCTCCTTGCGGATGCGCCGGCAGGAGAAACGTCATGAAGCCGAGCAGAACCAACAGGCCCAGCGATAATCGGGTCCCGAAGCGTGGCATCGATTTCGTCCTGCCGCGTTTCAAAGCGACAATCCCCCCGCGCCAAACAAGTCGCCTACAGCGAAGTTTTGCCCTTACAGACGCTGTGACCACACGAACAATCGATGTCCGGCGTTTTCTCCATGGCTTCGCACTGCGTGCTGCAGTACTTGCCGGACGTCGTCATGCACGAACAAACCGGATGCGCACACTTCTCAGATTTCGCGGCTGCCATGTCATTTCTCCTGTCGTCGGATCGAAAAACGCGCGGTTCAAGAACAACAGTTTAGAAATCAGGAGAAATCGATTCTGTCTTAAAAGACACACTTTCCATTTCAGAACGGCGGTTGTCAGCGGCTTTTTCGTCACCGCTTTTCGTCCGCCATTCGCCGCCGCGCCATCAACAAATCGCGCCATGCGAAAATTATCTGGTCCAGATGGGGAATGACGCTGTGACGGATGTCACAAATCGCCGTGTCAAGCGTCACAACTGCGGAAGGCGGCTGTTAAGCCTCAACCAGCGCCTGAAGGCCTGCTTTATTTTTGATCAGCAGCGTCGAGCCATGCACTTCGATCAGCTGCTTCTTCTTGAAACTTGCGAAAAGCCGCGTCACCGTTTCGCGCGACGCCCCGATCATCTCCGCAATCTCCTCGTGCGTCAGCGTGACCGCCGCGCGAATCGATCCATCGGCATGCGGCTTGGAATCGGCCAGGTCCAGGATAAATCGCGCCAGCTTCTCGGCCGCGGAGCTCGACAAGCCCAGGTACTTAACCTCTTGATACGTCGCGTGATAGATGTGGCAGAGCATCTCCGCCACGCGCAGCGCGGCCTCGCCATGTTCGCGCAGAAACCGCAGCAGGTCGTCGCGGCGGATGAAATTCGCCTGAATCGGCTCAAGCGCCTCCGCCGTAACCTCGTAGGGTTTCCCGGATATGGTTCCCGGCAGTCCGACAATCTCACCCGCGTCCGCGATGCGCAGAATTATGGATTTCCCCTGCGCCGAACTCGCCGAAAGCTTCACGCGCCCGTTGCAGATGATGAATGCGCCGCGCGCCTCCTGCCCTTCCACAAACAGCAGCGCGCCCTTCGGATACGTTGAAGATGTCGAAATCGCGTCGAGCCCGGCCAGAGTTTTGTGCGAAAGGTCGCAGAACAGCCGGTCCTTCATCACCGGGCAAGTCAGACAGCTTTCAATTATTTCGAGGCCGTAGGGCGTCTTCATATTGCTATCGGCACGCATTATACGCCGCTTTTTCCTGGGGATAACTCGAATCCGGTAGGCCATTTGCTTACCTCCCGGGAAGCCGATCGGTTTCTGGCTTCTCTGGCCTCATTGTTATCCCCGTCCACCGATTCAGTTGTGACGCGCTTCACACCGCACGGTGACCTGCGTCACCGCCTCTCATCGAAAGATAGGAGGACACTACTTCGGAAGGGGGAACACACATGAATACCGATCAGCGCGATCTTCTCGACGTACTGAAGTCCGAGTTGGCCTTCCTCGAGAAAGGCGGTTACGGCCGTTCACCCCGTGAGCCACAGAGACCGCAACTCATTTTTGAAGATTCCCCGACCTGCATGAATTACGACACCAAAGAACATCCCGATCCCTGCAGCGAGTGCATACTAATGCAGCTCGTCCCGCCGGAAAGCCGTGGCGCGGAGATTCCCTGCCGCCACATTCCGTTCAACGCCGAGGGAGAGACCCTCGAATCGCTTTATCGCTATGCGGGCCAGTACGAGACCGAACAAATTTATGGCAAATGGCTCCGCGCCACGATAGCCCGGTTGGAGGACGAGCGAGAAGCGCATCGCGAAATCCCGGCCTCGCCCGCCGCTACCGGCGTTGTCGGTAGCAAGGGCGAGCCGCTGTTCCACAAGCTGAATCCCAAGTGCGCCAATCCCGCCTGCCCGAAACCCTTTCATTGGCTCGCAGGAGGCAAATTCTTCCGCTTCCGGCCAGACTCACCTTTCCCGGACGCAAACTTCCAATCGCCGCACCGCCTCATGTCTGGTCACGACGTTAAGCATTACTGGCTATGCGAGCGGTGCTCGCAGGTCTTCTCTCTCGAATATGACGCAAGCCAAGGTGCGGTCGTGAAGCTAATCCGGCCGGAACTCCCGGCCGGGAGATCGCCAAAGCAAATGACGGCGGCGTAGCTGCAAACCGTCATCCGTAACTTAAATAATACGGCCCGGCTTCATCAGCCGGGCCGTATTACGTTGCCGGTGAACGTATTGGGAAGCGCCGGGCAAATCTAAGGTTTGATCGCGACCTTCATCACGCCATCCCGATGGCTCGCGAACAGCTCATACGCTTCGGTGATTCGATCGAGACTAAAGCGGTGCGTGATCAGCGGCGTCAAATCCAACTTCCGATGCGCCACCATTTCCATTAACCGCCGCATGCGCTCCTTCCCGCCCGGGCAAAGCGTCGTTACAATTTTCTGATCGCCCAACCCCGCCGCGAACGGTTCCACGGGTATCGCCAGCTTGCCTGAATACACTCCCAGGCTGCTCAGCGTTCCGCCGGCCTTCAATACGCGCAGCGCCATCTCAAACGTCTCCTGCGTTCCCAGCGCTTCGATCGCCACGTCCACTCCGCGGCCATCCGTCAACCGCCGAATCTCCGCCACGGCGTCGCATTCCTTGAAATTGATCACCACGTCCGCGCCCATGCGCCGCGCCATCGCCATACGCACAGGATCCGACTCCACACCGATAATAAAGCTCGCTCCCTTCAACCGCGCCCCCGCCGTCGCGCACATCCCAATCGGCCCCTGCGCGAAGACTGCCACCGTATCGCCGATCTGCAAATTGGCGCTTTCCGCGGCGGAAATCCCCGTCGACGCGATGTCCGCCAGCAGCACCACTTGCTCGTCGCTCAACTCGTCGGGAATCTTGGCCAGATTGGCCTGCGCATTCGGCACCAGCAGGTATTCCGCTTGCGCGCCATTGATCGTATTGCCGAATTTCCACCCGCCGATCGGGCCGCCGCATTGCGATAAGTGTCCGCTCAAGCATTCGCCGCACTGACCGCACGGCGTAATCGCGCCGACCAACACGCGTTCCCCCACTTGATATCCCGTCACGCCCTCGCCCAGCTCGTGAATCACGCCGACCGGCTCGTGTCCAATCACCAGGCCGGGCCGCACCTTGTATTCGCCCTTCAGGATGTGCACGTCGGTGCCGCAAATCGTCGTCAGCGTGACGCGAATCACCGCTTCGCCGACGCCCGATTTCGGCACCGGCACGCGCTCCAAGCCGATCTGATTCGGCCCGTGAAACACCAGCGCGCGCATCGTCGCCCCGGGATTTCGCCCTGCCACGGTTTGTTTCTGTTCTTGCGGTTCCTGCAATTGTGCCTGCATCGTTTTCCTCCCTCGCAAACACCGCGCCCCTATGAATGCTTGAAACTCGCCTCCACAGGATCGGGCGCGGCGCGATGGCCGCTGATCTCTTCGATATGCACGCAATAAAACACCGGAATATCGCGGTCGAACGTTCCGCGCGTCTGCGCGGCCGCGAATCCGGTTTGCCACCACAACGATCTTTTCTCGAGCGCCGTCTGCGCCTGTTTCCTCACGTCCGCGTACTTCGGCGTGTCGGGAAACTCCTCGTAGCGCCCTTGCACGATCACGCTGGCCCAATCGTTGTGGCTTTTCACCTCGTCGGCTTCCACGCAAACGCGCGGGTTCGCGCGCAGCCATTCCACTTTTTGCCCCATCGTCGCGAATCCATATAGACGATCCGCTTCATACGCGAAATAGACCGGCACAATGTAAGGCTGATTTTCGCGCGCGCACGCCAGCCGCCCGAATCCCAGCCGCGCCAGCATCTCGTGGCATTCTCTCCGGCTCAACTCTTTGACGAGCATAGGTCACCTCTCCACGGCCCAGAATGCCCCGTCCCGCCGTTGCAATCAACCGCGAACCGTCAGCACCGGGCACGTGGCATGCGCCACCACCCTGTGCGCGATGGCTCGCTCGAGGTGCGTCTCCGCGCCCATGTGTCCGGCGATGTGCCGCACGCCCAGCACGATCAGATCCGCGTCGCGCTGTTTCGCCGCGGCCAAGATGCGCGCGGCGGGCTCTCCGTATTCCACCACCGCCTCCGCGCGGCACCACAGCTCCGCGTCTTGCGGCACGACCTCATGCAGCTCGTACAGCACGTTGGCGATCGAGGGTTCCACGCGCCCGTGGTTGGTGTCTTGCGCGCGCTCGTGAATCACGTTCAGCAGAATCAGCCGCGCCGCATGCTCTTCCGCCAAAGAAATCGCGTACGGCGCCGCAGCCACAGCCTCCGGGCTGAAGTCCGTCGCGAAAAGCACGCGATGAAACTGCGCCGCGTTGTGCAGGCCCTTGCAAACGTCGGGCCCGATCGTCAGCACGGGAACCGGCGAGCGCCGGAAAATTTCCTCGGCCACCGAGCCCATCAGCAATTTCTGCAAGCCCGTGCGCCCGTGCGTGCCCAGAACGATGAAGTCGGCGTCGAAATCCTTGATGGCCTGTTCCACCGCCGGCCACACGCCCGCCGCCCGCACCACGGTCACGTCATGCGGCACGTTATCGATCTGCGCCGCGAGCCTCTGCATGTCGCGGTCCGCGGCTTCTTCTTGCGCCTCGACGGCGATGGCGATCGTCGCCGGCGTCGCGTAAACCATCGGGTCCGGAAGGATCGCATGCAGCGCATGAATCGTGGCCCCAAACTCCCGCGCCATGGCCACCGCGAACGGCAGCGCCGCCTGCGACGGCTCCGAAAAATCCGTCAAAAACAATATGTTCTTAAGAGCGATCCGAGTGCCCATTCCAGCGGTTTTCATGTTCCACCTCCAGCCGTCACTCTGCGCCCCGCGCCCGCTTCCGAGCGGTGACCAATGTCACCCTCCGGCGTGACCTTCATCACACGCCTCTCAGATCGCAATCATTCCCGCGTTCGGTCTAGCGCCGGCCGTGTACATGTTTTGCTGTATTGGCGTTAACCGGGGAATTCGATCAAATGGAGATCGCCCCGCGATCCTGGCATCGGAGCGGGTCAACGGTTCCATTAGGCGTCGCGGCGCGGGCAATTCATGGAAACGCAACGCGCCCGGCCTGCGTTAATATTTAGTGAGAGGTATCGTGGCCCCCCCCGGGCCGCCGCGATTGCGAGAACAAGGCTCAGAGTGAGGCCCCATGACCCCCAGGCTCACCTTAAACGTCGCCGCATCCAAAACTCAAAAGGCTCCCCCTGCCTCCCGCGCAACTCGCCCCTCTGCCGAAAAGGCCCAACACGCAGTTCGCTTCTTTACCGAAGACACTCCTCTGATCGAAACTTTGGCCCCATTCGCCGCCACCGCTCTCGAGGCGGGCAATTCAGTCGTCATTTTTGCCACCCCGCCTCATCGGCATGCCGTCGCGCAACGCCTCGAGTCGCTGGGATTTGACGTTCCGAGCCTCACGCGCCACGGGCGTTATCTCGCGCTTGACGCCGCCGAGACCCTGGCGAAATTCATGGTCGATGACTGGCCAAGCGCCTCGCGCTTTGCCGAAGTTATGGGCCCGGTGATTGAGAGGGCCGCCGCATCCGCCGAGGCAGATCTTCCGCGGGTTTTCGCGTTCGGCGAAATGGTCGCCCTTTTGTGGGAGCAGGGCAAAATCGAGGCCACCATTCGCCTCGAACAGCTTTGGAATGAACTCGCCGAGGCGCACTCCTTTTCCCTCTGCTGCGCCTATCCCATGGGAACATTCAATCGCAGGTTCCACGGCGAGCCGTTCCTGAAAATTTGCGCCGAACATTCCCAGGTGCTTCCGGGCCACAGCTATTTGGGACTCCTCAGTGAAGACGATCGCCTCCGCACAATCGCTCTACTCGAGCAAAAAACGCACGCCCTCGAAGCCGAAGCCGCGCTTCGCCGGAGTGAGGAACGCTTCGAGCTGTTGGTCGAAAGCGTCCAGGATTGCGCCATCTTCATGTTGGACACCGGAGGCCGCGTCACGACCTGGAATGCCGGAGCGCAGCGCATCAAGGGTTACGCAGCCTCGGAAATCGTCGGCCAACATTTCCGCTGCTTTTATCCGCAGGAAGACATCGACTCCCGCAAGCCCGAACGCGGGCTGGAAACCGCGGCCGCCGTGGGGCGCTTTGAGGACGAGGGCTGGCGCATCCGCCGCGACGGCTCGCGATTCTGGGCCAACGTAATCATCAGCGCCATGCACGATGAGGCCGGCCGCCTCTGCGGATTCAGCAAGATCACCCGCGATTTCACCGAAAGAATGCAGGTCCATGAAACACTCAAGGAAACCAATCAGCACTTGGGCGCCGAAATCGCCGAACGAATCATCGCCGAGCGCAAGCTGCATCATTCGGAGCGATCCTTGCGCAATTTATCCGCCCAACTGCTGCGCGCGCAGGACGAGGAACGCCGGCGCTTCGGCCGCGAACTTCACGACAGCGTCGGCCAATGTCTCGCCGTCTTGAAAATGGGTTTGGATTCGCTGCGAGCCGACGCCGGCCCAAACCGCGCCGAAACCGATCGCCAGCTCGCCGAATGCGTGGCCCTGGCCGAACAGGCCATCCGCGAAGTCCGCACCATATCCTATCTGTTGCATCCGCCGATGCTCGAAGAATTGGGCTTAAACACCGCGATCCCCTGGTACCTCGATGGCTTTGCAAAGCGCAGCGGCATTCGCACCTCGCTCGATATGCCACACGATTTCGCCCGCTTGCCCCGCGATGTCGAACTGGCAATCTTCCGCGTTCTGCAGGAAAGCTTGACGAATGTTCATCGCCACTCCGGGAGTTCTACGGCGCATGCAAGCCTCGCGATCCGCGACGGTGTTGTCAGCCTTGAAGTTCATGACGATGGCAAAGGAATCCCGCCGAGTATTCTGGAAATGGGTCCCGACTCTCTGGGCAATCTCGGCGTGGGTCTTCGCGGAATGAATGAACGCATGCGCGAGCTTGGCGGCACTCTGGAATTGATCTCCGCCGCCGACGGCACAACCGTCCGCGCCACGGTTCCTTACAAACCGCCGGTGGCCGCGTCCGCATCGGACGCTGTCTTCTAGACCAGGTGCAGCTATGCGATCGCGATCGAATGAAACGGTTCTCCAACGCCGCACTCGCATCGTGGGCCGTCGCATCCATGGAGGTTCGCATGTCTGCGAAAATTTTCATTGCTGACGACCATGACGTCGTCCGCCAGGGAGTTCGCTTGATCATCGCCAAGGCCCGCCCTGAATGGGACATCTGCGGCGAAGCTGCCGACGGCCGCCAAGCCGTCATTGCGGTCGTGGATCTTGATCCTGATGTCGTCATCCTTGACGTCACCATGCCCGGCATGAACGGCCTGGAAGCCGCGTCTCTCATCCTCCAGCGGGCGCCCCGCAGCCGTGTTCTCATCCTCACCATGCACGAATCCGAAAGGCTCTGCGCCGATCTCCGCGATATCGGCGTTCACGGCTACGTTCAGAAATCCCAGGCCGGACGCGACCTCGTCCGCGCCATTGATCGCCTCCTGAGCGGCGGCACATTCTTTGAGTTTGAAGTGGAAGCGAAACCCGAACCAGGCGGCAATCCGAATCCCGGATTCTCGTTTTGCGTCGGTTTGCTTTCTCCCCAGCCCGTTGTCATCCCAATCTGATTCGCGGCCCACGGCCAGGAGGAAACGCTCATGCCACCGGTATCCATCTTGATCGCAGACGATCATGAACTCGTTCGCAAAGGCATCCGCACCGTCTTGGAATCGCGCCCCGGTTGGCAGGTTGTCGCCGAGGCCAGCGACGGCCGGGAAGCCGTCAAGAAAACCCAGGAAACCAAACCCAATGTCGCGATCCTGGACATCAGCATGCCCCAATTGAACGGCCTTGAAGCCACGCGCCAGATCGCCAAAGAGGCGCCCCACACCAAGGTTTTAATTCTCACGGTGCACGATGCCGACCCCTTCATTCAGCAAATCCTGGAGGCTGGCGCGCGCGGGTACCTTTTGAAATCCGACGCCAGCCCTGATCTCGTCTCCGCCGTCGATGCCATTCTCCGCAACAAAACTTTTTTCACGCCCAAGGTTGGCCAGATCGTTCTCGACGGCTTCTTGAACAAGAATCCCAAGAGCCCGGATGACGCCGCCGGAAACAATGCCCTGCGATTGACGGCGCGCCAGCGTCAAATCGTCCAGCTCCTGGCCGAGGGAAGATCCAGCAAGGAAGTGGCCGTCGCGCTCAATATCAGCGTAAAAACCGCCGAAACCCACCGCGCCAACATCATGCGCCGGCTCGATTGCCACTCCGTCACCGAACTGGTTCACTACGCAATCCGCAACGGAATCACCGAAGCGTAGTCCGTGCAAATCGCGGTCGCCGGCCGGACAGTCCGGCCGGCGTCAGCGCTTCGCCCGGGCTGCAACGCGCCGAACACCGCGTTTGCCCGCGCTGAGCAGCCGCCGCGCTCTTTTGGCGGCGAGCTTCCCGCTCCTGGTGATGCGCCGCTTGGCGGTTGCCGCCTCGCTTCGCACGCGACGCGTCGTCTTTGCCGCGTCCCGCCTTTTCGCTTTCACGTAGCGCTTGATCTTATTCGTTTCAGCCGCAACCGCTCCCAGTGTCGAGCCGATCGCAGTCGCCACATCCGCCAGCACTCGTTCCTCTCGCGTGGACATCCCGTCACCTCCGTCGGACGCCGTCGTCCAAATTTATTTCTTTAGAGCCGCATCTACAGCTGGATCACTGCGAGCCAAGTAGCAGCAGGATCAGAACGATCAGCAGAATCGCGCCCGCGGCCGCGCCGCCGGCCGGATAGTATCTCCAAAATTCGCTGTGCGCCGGCACGGGTGAATATCCCAACACCAGAATCAGAAGTGCCACAAGCATGGCGGCGACGAGCATCTCGACCTCCGCGGGGGCGCCCGTCCGCGCCCCCGATACGCCATTCACACGCCAACTCCTCTCAGGTCCCAGACGGCCGCCCCCGCGTCAGGTGCGCCACCAGAGACACCAGGAACATCACGATGAACACGAAGAACAATATCTTCGAGATTCCCGCTGCCGCGAACGCGATCCCCCCAAATCCCAAAATCCCCGCGACGATCGCAACAACCAAGAACAACAGCGCGTAATAGAGCATGTCTCCTCCTTTAAGCCGCAACGTTCAGGCCTGGCAAAACGTGATCACGCGCGTCCGGCGCTATGTGCCTTGCTGCGGCTGCGGCGTGATGACCGCCGATCTTCCGCGTCCTCATCCTTCAGAGCGCTCACAAACGCATCCACCTCTTGCTGCGCCGCTTCTTTCGCGATCCCGTACCGCTCCTGAATTTTTCCGATCAATTGGTCCCGTTGCCCTCGAATCGTCTCAATGTCGCTGTCCGTCAACTTCCCCCACTTCTCCCGCACGTTCCCCGCGTACTGCTTCCATTTGCCTTCCACTTGATCCCAGTTCATGTGCTCCTCCCGGCGAGTCGTTTCAATCCGCGCTCCCTCTGCTTCGCCTCCATCTCACACCCAACGCTCCACCCGGCAAATACAGTGAATCGCCCATAAAACACGACGAAAAAATGTAGATAGCCGCGCTGCTATCCAGGCTTCCCGCCGAAGAAGGGGCTGCGGGGAGGCCTCCGTGACCGCCGCGCGACGAGAACGACGCGAAGCGCGTTCTAGGTTGGCGTGCGGTTCGTTGCTATACTTTGATGGTTTTGGTGAGAGTTGGAATAGAGTGAGGAGCGGACATGGCGCAGAAATGTGAGATTTGCGGAAAGACTCCGCAGTATGGAAACGTGATCAGCCACGCGAACAACACGCGGCGTCGGCGCTGGAATCTAAACCTCAAGCGCGTGCGCGCCGTCGTGGCTGGCGTGCGCAAGCAGGTGCGCGTGTGCACCTCGTGCCTGCGCTCCGGCAAAGTCCGCAAGGCCGCGTAGGCGAAAATACTTCCGAGGCGCAAATACTCCGGATGCAAAAGCGGCTGATATCGGCGGCACTGATCGTGGCGACGCTCGCCTGGGCGGGCGGCTGCCGCAAGGGCGAAGCGCCTTCGCCCGACGTGTGGGCCGAAGTGAACGGCACGCAGATTCCGCGCAGCGAAGTCGAGCAGTACTACCGCACGCAGGCCAATCCCGATGCGCCGGCGCCGTCGCGCGAAGAAGCGCTGTCGATGATGCTGAACATCCTGGACAATCTGATCAACAACGAGATTCTGCTGGAGCGCGCGCAGAAACTGGGGCTGGCGGCGTCCGACGGCGAGGTGGAGGACAAATTCACCGAGCTAAAAAGTCCTTACACGGACGACGATTTTCAGCGCCAGTTGAAGCTGCGCGGCGTGACGGTGGACGACCTGAAGAAGAACATTCGCGAGCAGCTTTCGATCGAGAAGCTGATCAATCGCGAAGTCGTCTCCAAAATCACGATCACCGATCAGGACGTCACCGATTTTTACAATCAGAATCGCCAGCAGTTCAACGTCGCGGAAACGCAATATCGCCTGGCGCAAATCGTGGTGACGCCGCACAAGGATCCCGAAGTGCGCAACCGCAAGAACGACGACGCCACCACCGACGCCGAAGCCCGCCGGAAAGTCGCCGCGCTGATGCAGCAACTGAAAAATGGCGCGGATTTCTCCGAGCTGGCCATGGACTATTCCGAGGATCCGCAGACCGCGACTTCCGGCGGCGATCTGGGCTACGTGCCGGAATCCTCGCTGGGGCAAAGCAATCCCGCGCTCAAGACCGCGGTGATGGCGCTGAAGCCGGGAGAGATCAGCGACGTGATCGTGCTTCCGGATTCCTATCGCATCCTGAAACTCATTGCCAAGGAAGCGCCCGGCCAGCGCGATCTGAACGATCCGAGCGTGCAATCCACGATTCGCGACGCCCTGCGCACGCGCAAGGAACAGTTGCTGCGCACCGCGTATCTTTCCGAAGCGCGCGATGAAGCCAAAGTGGAAAATTATTTAGCGCAGCAAGTGATCGAATCCGCCGGCCGCCTGCCCGACATTTCTTCCTCCACCGAAGCATCGCCGTCCGACGCGCCGCCCGCAGCACCACCCGACGCGCCAGCGCCGCAGCAGTAGAGGCGGCGAATCGCGCTCGGCCGCGCACCAGAAAGTAATTTACGTCGTAGAAGCGGCGGAAGAATTCGCGGGATCGCTTGGCGTTGCGGGCACAGCGCTGACCGCGAACGCGCGGACTGCGGCGCGTGTGGCGATGTAAACTGCGGCGAGCAGCGCTGCCGCGCCGAACACGATCTCAGCGCCGGCGGCCACAGCGTGGGCGGCAGGGCTTGCGATCCGCACAATTCGTAGCGTGGCGAAAACCAGCGCGATCGACGCTGCGAGCAGCACAGCGAACGCCGCACCGATGGCCAGCACGCCGAAAGTGAAGTATCGCGCCATTTAATTCAGGCCGGACCAATCTTCGGAAACTAAAATCGAGTTGCTGGGATTCGCGGGATCGTATTTCACGCTGGCCATTTGACCGGAGAGAAGTTGCCCGCGTCCCGTGGCGCGATGCTCAAGCCCGGTGATGTCCTGCGCGGTTTCATACGTGACGCCGGAAATCGAATAGGTGTACCAGAGCATTTTGCGGGCGCGCGCGCCGCGATTGCCGGAACTGTTCGCGGCGGCTGCGGGAACTTCGGCGAGTTCGGTGACGCGGCCCTCGGCGATGCGGCCCACTTGGTTGACGTGAGCGCGGCGGCGGCGTTCGATTTCATCGGCGTCGGGACGGCGGCGAAATTTCAGGTACGACGTGGCGGCGATCGCCACGACGACGGCCGCGCCCGCAGCAGCCAGGAACCTCCAATCGTCGGTGAGCGCCGTTTGTGGGCCTCTCTGCGCGGGAGCAATTCGATTGCGGCGTGCCGCGCGCCGCGCGCTCTAGGGTTTCGCCGCTTCCACTGGATTGCGCAGCGTGCCTACGCCGCTGACGACAACTTCCACGACATCGCCCGGCGCCAACGGGCCGACGCCGGAAGGCGTGCCGGTGGCGATGATGTCGCCCGGCTCGAACGTCATCACGCGCGATATCCAGCGAATTATAACATCAATGGAAAAAATCATATCCGTGGTGGGAGCGGACTGTTTCTTCACGCCGTTGACGAAAGTTTCGACCGTGGTGCGCTTCAGATCGAGATCGGTCTCGAGCACGGGGCCGAAGGGGCAGAACGTGTCAAAGCCCTTGGCGCGCGTCCACTGCGGATCGGAGAACTGCAAATCGCGGGCGCTGACGTCGTTGAGGCACGTGTAGCCGGCGATGTAGGGGCGAACGTCGTCGGCGTCCGGCAATTTCCGGCAGCGCCGCGCGATCACGACGCAGAGCTCGCCTTCGTAGTCCACGCGATTGGAGACGGCGGGCAGGACGATCGGTTCTCCGGGGGCGATGATGGCGGAGGGCGGCTTCAGAAAAATCAGGGGCTCTTTGGGAACGTCGTTGTTGAATTCGGCGGCGTGCTCGACGTAGTTGCGGCCGACGCAAACGATTTTGGTAGGCACGGAGGGCGGAAGCAGCGCCACTTCGGTAAGCTTCCAGGTGCGCCCGGTGGCTTCCGTTTTTCCGAGCACGCTGCCGGAGAGTTCGTGAACAGTATCGCCTTCGATGCGGCCGATGCGCGGTTCGGGATGCATGGCCTCGCCGGAGCGGCTGGCCGCGGCGGCACTGAATTCAAGCAATTGAAATCGGCAGAGTTTCATTTCGTCCTTTTGTTGGCTCGAGTGAGCGTGCGGCGGATAGTTTACAGGAACGAGCGAGCGCCTTCCACGCGTGCGGTGGGACGGCGTCGATCGCGGCGAAAAAGCGCGGCGGGCGCCAGCGCGAGGGTCAGGGCTTCAGATCGGCGGCCCAATTCATCACGACGGTAGCGGGCTCAATGGTTTGCTGCTCTACGTTGGTGACGGCGAGAAAGCGCTGGCCGTCGGCGGAGACGGCGTACACCCCATTCCCGCTGCCGCGATCGGGGCGAAAATCGACGGCGAAGAGCGGCTTGGGAACGCCGGACTGGAACTGTGCGCCATCGCTCGAAACGTCCACGGCCACTAGTTTTCCGCTCGAAATAAAATAGAGTTCCTTGCCGTCATGCCGCCATTCGGGGTGCTGGCCGCCGCCGGATGAGACTTGCCACTTGCCGCCGCGATCCGGAAACGACTGGACGTAGACTTCGTAGGAACCAGTCTCGTTTGACGAATAGGCAATGTAGCGGCCGTTCGGAGAAAAGCGCGCCTCGCGGGCCTCAGTAGCTCCCTGCACAAATAGAAACGGCTTGCGATCACCGAAGAGAGGCAGAATCCACAGACTGCCGGGCGATGTCGTGTCATACACAACGTAGCGGGCGTCGGGCGACCAATCATCCACGCTTTTCTGCTGATCCTTGGAAGCGAACACAATCTGCGACGCGCCCAGTCCGCTGGCCGCTTTTTCGTAAATATCCCGATTGCCGGTTTGCGTGGAAGTGAAAATGATCTGGCTGCCGTCGTGCGACCAGGCCGGATTGGATTCGTCGGTCGGATCGAACGTCAATCGCGAGGAGGTGTTGCGCTTCAAATCGAAGAGCCATAGGTCGCGTGTGCCGACGTGCGGATCGATGACGCCGACCGCCAGCCGGCCCCCGTCCGGCGAAATTGCCGGAGCGCTATACAGGCCTGGCTCTCCTACCGTGCCCAGAATCTTTCCGCTGCGATCAAACCACTGGAGCCCGTACTCGTCGGCCGTCGCCGCCGCGGTGTAGGACAGGATGCCGCCATCGGAGACCGAGAAACTCCCCACACTGTCCGCGATGGGGACAGGGTCGCCGGTGGTTACCAGTCCACGGAGATCGAATCCTTGAGCCACCAGAGTGTTGCCACGCTCGTAGAGCAGATAACCCGGCGGGGCGTAACGGGCGCCGGACGCGGTGTTTTCAAGGCACTTGGTCTGGCTCGAGTCGAGCGAGCCGACGCAAATCCACGCTTGCGGACCTGTGGTGTTGCGAACGGAAAGATAAAGGAAATGCCGCCCATCCGGCAGAAAAAAAGGATTGGAGTGCCGAGTTTCCGCGAGCGACCGGTCAAGCACAGTCATGGGACTGGGCTCGCCGCCGTCTGCGGAAACCTTCATAAGCGGGCCCGCAGCGACGGTGGCAAGGAGAATCACCCCTTCGGTGCTCCAACTTCCAGATCCGATTCTGGCCAGATCGCATAGTCTCTGCGGGGTCCCGCCGGAGACGGCCACCTTGTTCAGACCGACATCGTCACTGTAAGCAACGTAGCGGCTGTCCGGCGACCAAAAAAAAGCGATCGCGCCCTCGGTTCCCGCCATCGGCTGCGCCGCCACAGCATCGATTGGGCGCAGCCAAAGCTGGCGCACTCCCTCTTTCGTGACACCGACAAAGGCCAAGAAACGGCCGTCGGGCGATGGGCTTACCTGGAAGATGAACACATTCTCGGGGAGAGAGACGAGAAAGCGCACCACGCTCGGCTTGGGCTGGTTCAGGAAGGAGCGGCCGAACACGACGGCCAGGCAGGCGGCGAGCAGCAGGCCGACGGCGGCGAGCACCCACGCGATTCTTTCGCGGCTGCGGCGATGCGCGACGACGGGCGCGGCGACGCCCGCCTGCGAACCGGCCTCGGAAATCCATTTGAGTTGCAGGCTGAGGTCGTGGGCGCTTTGGAAGCGCTCGTCGGGATCTTTCGCGAGGCAGATTCTTATCAGGCGCTCGAGCGCGGGCGGGGTGAGCGGCTGCAGCGTGGAGATGGGCGCGGGTTCGGCGGCCAGTACGGCGGCGATGACGCTGGCTCGGGTCTTGCCGTCAAAAGCTTTTTTGCCCGTGGCCATTTCGTAGAGCACGGCGCCGAACGCGAAAATATCGGAGCGGGCGTCGGCTTCTTCGCCTTCGAGCTGTTCGGGGGCCATGTATTGGAACGTGCCGACGATGCTGCCTTGCTCGGTGAGCGGCTTGGCGGGGCCGGCGGGGAGTTTTGAAGACAGCATGGTTTCGGCGTTGAGCGGCGCGTCCGCGGCGGCGGGCGCGGCGATTTTGGCGAGGCCGAAATCGAGGAGTTTGATTCCGGATTTCGTGAGCATGATGTTGCCGGGTTTTAGATCGCGGTGCGTGATGCCCATGCGGTGCGCTTTGTCCAGCGCGTCGGCGATTTCGGAGCCGAGTCGCAGGACTTGCTCAGGCGGCATCGGACCTTTTTCGATGCGCGAGGCGAGCGTTTCGCCTTCGACAAGCTCCATCACCAGAAAATCGGTGTCTCCCGCGCGGCCCACGTCGTAAAGCGTGCAGATGTGCGGATGATTCAGCGCGGAGATGGCGCGGGCTTCGCGCTCGAAGCGCTCGCGGCGCTGCGCGTCGGAGGAAAGATTCGCGGGGAGAACCTTGATCGCGACGTCGCGGCCCAGACGCGTGTCGCGCGCGCGATAAACTTCGCCCATGCCGCCCGCGCCGAGGGGTGCGGCGATCTCGTACGGGCCTAATTTTGTGCCATTCGCCAGAGACATTTGTGGGAGGCAGTATACGCTGGAAGACGTATATCCGCGTGATAAACCGGTGCGGAGGGCGAGGGCGAGTTGAAATTGCTGATCGAGGAGACGCGGATCGCACCGCGCCGAGGCTGCTGTGCGGGCTAGGAGTGCTTTCGGCCGGCGGCGACCATGTGCTGGCGGCGGGCCAGGCGGATCAGGGCTACGACCCAGCCGATTACGGCGAGAAGGCCGTAGGAGGTGGCTCCGAGGATGAAGAGCTGCAGCGCGCCCATGCGGCTATCGAGGCGGATGAAGAACATTTCGAGGATCACATAAGTGAACGTGAGAATCGACCAGCCGACCACGCCCGAGATGAAGAGCGCGCGGGGAGAGGTAACGAACCGGCAGAGGGGAATGGCCATCAGGACGAGAAGGGCTCCGACGGCGGCGCAATTGCGCGCGAGGGCGAAGGCTTCGAGTTGCGCGACGCGATTGGCGACCAGGACCCAGGCGGCGAGCACGGCGGAAAGGGCTACGCCCGTGAAGATTCCGGTGCGCAGCGTGGCGCCGCGTAGAGAGAAAAATCTTTCTATGCCCGAGAGCGGGGTTCGGGACATCTGCACGCCTTTCGATATGTCTTGCAGGGCCTGGGTGCCATCCCGAAAATGCATGGGAGAAGTGTTTTATCTTCAGGGGCTAAAGCCCCGTCTTATAGCACCCGCGTTACGCCGGGGCTGAAGCCCCGGCCTCCTAAAGAAGAAGAGCGCTCGGAAGCGAAAAACACCCAACTCAAGAGACGCCAAACTCAGTGCTTACGGCGAATTCGCCGGTACTTCTGCGGAGACCGCGGAGCTCGGTGGGCTTTCATTGCCAGCCCGATCGACGGCGGAAACCGAATAGAAGTAGCGCTTGTCGGCAGCCACCTGAATATCACGGAACGACGGGCTGGGCAACAAATCCGGGTTCAATCTCTTGCCGCGTGTGTCCGGTTGTTCACTGCGGTAGACGATATAGCCGGCCAGGTCCGGTTCCGGGCTGATGTCCCACGATAGTTCGATGTCGGCGGGTGCGGCGGAGGTTGCCGGGATGTAGATGGCCTCGAGGCCACGCGGGGCGGCAGGAGGGAAGGTGTCGCGGGGAGTGACGATGGCGGGCGCGGAATCGTCGGATTCCACCGAGTCCGGGCCGTACTGCGCGACGCTGCGGGCGATGTAGATGTAGGTGTGGCCGAAGTCGAATTCGGGGTCGCTGAAGGACGTTTCGGACGCTGGGCCGGCGAGCGCGATCGGGGAAATGAATTTCATTTTGGCGGGGTCGGTCTCGGCGGGCGGGGAATCCGGCGCGAGTTCTCCGCGATAGACGCGGTAGCCGGCGATCGCGGCGCCGGCGGGGGCTTGCCAGGCGAGCTCGATCGAGTGCTCAGTGACCGTGGCTGCGAGCGCGGTGGGCGCGTCGGGCACGGGGAAGATGTGGGCTTCGGCGACGTCGGAATCGGCGGAATTGTGGCGGCGCGAGACGCTGGTGCGCACCATGTAAATCATCGTGGCGCCGGCCTCGTGCGCGAGGTCGTCGGCGTGGAAGGGATCGCGGAATTCGAGGTGTCCGCCGGTGACGTAGGTGTCCACCAGATCGGCGGGGATCGTGTAGACCAGGCGCGTGGTGGTTTTGTGTTCGGATTCGCCGGCGGCGAGCATGCCGCGATAAATCTCCACGGTGGGATAGCCGGCGAGATCGTCATTCGCGGTGGAGCGCGTGGGCAGAGTGAACGTGAGGATCAGTGTGTTGCCCTGCTGGCGCGCGGCGAGATCGGCGACGGGTTGCGGCACGACGGGTTTCGGCGGCTCGGGTTCGCCGGGAGCGCCGCAGCCCGCTGCGGCCAGCGCGGCGATTGCGAAGAGCAGCGCGATTGTTGCGCGGCGGGCGGCGCGATGTGAAATATTTGGACCGAGGCGCAAGAAAATATTCCGGGCGTAAGCGCCGAGATCGGGTGGCGATGCGATAAGGTGGGCCGGGGCGCGCATGTCCGCTTCGCGAGCCGTCAGAGGATATACCGGCTGAGGTCCTGATTCTTGACGATTTCAGAGAGCTGCTTGGCAACGTAGGCGCCGTCAACTTTCACATTTTTCTTTTTTAATTCGGGCGCCTCGAAAGAGATTTCGTCGAGCAGGCGTTCGAGGATGGTGTGCAGGCGGCGCGCGCCGATGTTTTCGGTTTGCTCGTTGACTTGCACGGCGAAGCGCGCGACGGCGGCGACGGCGTCGTCCGTGAAGCTGAGTTTGACGCCTTCGGTTTCCAGCAGCGCGGTGTATTGCTTGAGCAGGGCGTTTTTCGGTTCGGTGAGGATGCGCACGAAATCTTCTTCGCGCAGCGGAGAGAGCTCGACGCGAATCGGCAGGCGGCCTTGCAGCTCGGGAATCAGATCGGACGGCTTGGTGACGTGGAATGCGCCGGCGGCGATAAATAAAATATGGTCGGTGCGGATCATGCCGTAGCGCGTGTTCACGGTGGTGCCTTCGACGATGGGCAGGATATCGCGCTGCACGCCTTCGCGGGAGACGTCGGGACCGTGGCCGGTTTCGCGCCCCGCGACTTTGTCGATTTCATCGATGAAGATGATGCCCATCTGCTCGGCGCGCTCGACGGCGGCGCGGGTGACCTGGTCCATGTCGATCAGTTTATTTTCTTCTTCCTGGATCAGGTACTCGAAGGCGTCGGCGACGCTCATCTTGCGTTTCTTTTTTTGCTGGCCGAAAAGACCGGAGAGCATGTCGCGTACGTTGACGTCCATTTCCTCGGGGCCCTGATTGGTGATGATCTCGAAACTGGGCATGGCGCGCTCGCGGACTTCGACTTCGACCATGCGCTGATCGAGCTTGCCTTCGCGCAGTTGCGCGCGCAATTTTTCGCGCGTGCGGTCATTCGCTTCTCGGCGCGAGATTTCCATGGGCGCGTACCCGTCTGATGGAGGGCCGCCGGGCGTAAGGGGCGCCGACGGTCCGGGCGGCGGGGAGGGCGGCAGCAGCAGATCGAGAACGCGCTCTTCGGCGGTCTGGTCGGCGCGCTCGGCGACTTCGTCGAGCTTTTCTTCGCGGATCATGTCGATCGAAGTTTCGACCAGATCGCGCACCATGGATTCAACATCGCGGCCTACGTAGCCGACTTCGGTGTACTTCGAGGCTTCGACCTTGATGAACGGGCAGCCCGCTAGACGCGCGAGGCGTCGCGCGATTTCCGTTTTGCCGACGCCGGTGGGGCCGATCATCAGAATATTCTTCGGGAGAATCTCTTCGGCGACTTCCGGAGGAAGTTTCTGGCGGCGAACGCGATTGCGCAGCGCCACGGCGACGGCGCGCTTGGCGGCGGCCTGGCCGACGATGTATTTATCGAGTTCGATGACGATTTCGCGCGGCGTCAGCTCGTCGAAAGACGGCTGCGGCTCGGGTTCAGGCTCGCGCTGTTCACCTGGAAGATAGATCACCATAGGACGGATGCCTTAGAGCTCCTCGATCGTGACATTGCCATTTGTAAAGATGCAGATTTCGGCGGCGACGCGCATGGCTTCCTGCGCGATTTCCCTGGCGCTGAGCTTTGTGTGGCGCGCGAGGGCGCGCGCGGCTGAGAGAGCGTAGGGTCCGCCGGAGCCGATGGCGCAGAGGCCGTCGTCGGGTTCGATCACGTCGCCATTGCCGGAGAGCAGGAACGTGCCTTTGGAATCGGCGACGATCAGCAGAGCTTCGAGGTGGCGCAGGGCTCGGTCCTTGCGCCATTCCTTGGCGAGTTCAACGGAGGCGCGCTGCAGGTTGCCGTGAAATTCCTGGAGCTTGCCCTCGAAGCGCTCGAAAAGCGAAAGGGCGTCGGCGGTGGAGCCCGCGAAGCCGGCCAGAACTTTGCCCTCGAAGAGGCGGCGGATTTTTTTCGCGGTGTGCTTCATCACGTGCTCGCCCATGGTCACCTGGCCATCGCCGATGATCACGACTTTATTGTCGCGGCGCACGCAGAGAACCGTGGTGGCGTGCATGGCGAGGTGCGACTGCGCGTTATTTTGGGCCAAAGCCATTTGGCCATTATACCGCGATACGGCCAGCTTCAATGCGCGGACAGCGCGGGCGGCGAATCGGAATCGGCGATGTGATTAGTGGGTTGGCGCGGGGTGGGTGGGCGGGGCCTTCTTTTCGCTTTTTGGTTTGGGTTCCTGGGCGTAGCGGTCTTCGAGGGATTTCTTGGTGAATAAATTGGGATCGAGACCGGTGTTGTACTGGCAGTTGGTGTAGGAGGCGGCGTAGATCTGGCGGCCGTCGCGCGACTGCGAAATTTTGCGCGGGGTATTCACGCCGTCGATGGGCAGATATTCGGAGTAGAGCGTGTCCTTTTCACTGCGCTCGCGCGTGGTGGGATCGCGCGTGATCACCTGATATTGAATTGGGAGGTGCGTCGAGGCATCGAGCGCGAAGCGCAGCGTGGTGTCGTCGCGGTCGACCAATTCCACCCACTCGACTTGCTGGAGATCGACGATGTCCGGTCCGGCGTAGCGGAACGTCATGCCGTCTTCGTTGAGGCGAAAGCGCAGGACGTTGTCCATGTCGGTTTTCACTTGCTCCTGGAAATCGGCAATGACTTCCGCGGATTGATCGTTCACGCCGCTGCGATCGAGCGACCAGGCCTGATTGCCGACGAAGAGATCGACGATGGTGGCTTTCTTGTCCCATTCGGTGCGATTTTTATCGGGGAGAATCCAGAAATCCTTGAAGGGCGGATAACCGTTCAGGTCGCCCGAGTGGGCGAACTCGGCGAGGCGGCCTTCGCAGACGTAGTCGTGAACGCTGAGGTAGGCGGGGCCACCGAGCGCTGTGATTTCTTGCTGGAGCAAGGCTTTGGCTTTCGCGGCGCTTTGATCGGGCAACATCGATTCATCGCCCTGCGCGCGGGCGGGGCGCGACGCGGCGGCAAGAGCTAACGCCGCCAGCGCGATGGCCGCGAATTGCAAACTCATCCGCAAAGAACCGATCCTCCATTTACATTGAGGACTTCGCCGGTGATAAAGGTTGCCAGATCGGAGGCGAGAAACAGCACGGCGCCGGCGACTTCTTCGGCCGTGGCGACGCGGCGCAGCGGAATCACCGAGGTGGCGAACTTCAAGCCTTCCTTATTGGCCAGCACGGATTTCGACATATCGGTATCCACCCAGCCGGGGGCGACGCAATTCACCAGAATGTTGTGGCGCGCGAGTTCGGTGGAGAGAGCTTTCACAAAGCTGATGATGGCGCCCTTGGTGGCAGCGTAATGGGAATGAAATGCTTCGCCACGCTGGCCGGCGGTGGAACTGAGGGCGACGATGCGGCCCGAGCGCTGCGCGATCATGCGCGCGGACGCGAAGTGCGTGACGTCGTAGACGCTTTTCAGATTGATGCGCATCATGTCGTCCCATTCGCGCTCGGTCATTTTTTCGATGGGCGCGTCGACGGTGTTCCAGATGCCGGCGTTTGGCACCAGAATGTCCAGGCGGCCGAGGCGCTCGATCGTGTAGCCGACCAGGCGCTTGGCGTCGGCCATGCGGCCCAGATCGGCTTTCAGGGATTCGACGCGCGTGCCGTGCTTGCGCGCTTCCTGCTCGACTTGCGCGGCGGCTTCGCGATTCTTGTTGTAGCTGAAGACCACGTCGGCGCCGGCCTGCGCGAAAAGCTTTACGGTGGCCGCGCCAATGCCGCGCGAACCGCCGGTGACCAGTGCCGCCTTGCCTGCCAATGAGATCATTCGGTTCCTCTCCGGTTTCTGTCTTTTGTGCGCGGGATTCCTTCTATTGCGGAATCGCGCCGCCGTTTTGTTTCTCGCGTTCTTGCTTACTTTGAGCCAGTGCGTTTCGCTCGGCGCGCGGCGGATTCCGAAATCAGTTCGCGGAACAGAGCGCGCGAAAGTTCGGCGCCGCTGATCTTGTCTGAAATGCGTTCCGGGTGCCACTGCACGCCGACGATCCAGTCGGCGGGGCCGGTGTACTCGACGCCTTCGATCGTGCCGTCGGAAGCATGCGCGGTGACGCGAAGATCGCGGCCGGGTTCGCGCACGGCCTGGTGATGCGAGCTGTTAATGACGAGGTCGGCGGCGGTATTCGCGCCGGCGCGGCGCGCGAGTTCCGCCACGCGGCCGGCTTCGATGCGCGCGGGATGCTCGGAATCGGGAGCGTCGTCTTCGCGATCATGGCGGATCGGGCTAGGCTTTTCGTCGGGCAAATCCTGGAACAGGCTGCCGCCCATGTAGACGTTCAGGAATTGCGTGCCGTAGCAGATGGCCAGCACCGGCTTGTGCGTCTTGAGCGCGTGATCGAGCAGCGTTGAGTCCATGCGCTCGCGCGCGGCGTCAGCGTCGTTCGTTTCGGGGTGTTTCGGCGCGCCGTAGCGCGCCGGGTCCACGTCGGATGGGCTGCCGGGGAGCACGAAAGCGTCCAGCGTCTGCGCCACGCCCTTCAATTGCTCGGATGACTGATCGAGCGAAAGCAGCACGGGCTCGCCGCCGGCGGCGCGCACGGCGTCGAGATACGGGTCAATCTTGGGGCGCTGATTCTTCGCCTCTTCGGCGGCGTTGCGCCAGGGCACGCCGACGCGCGGCTTAGTGTTCGTTGCGGTGGTCATTGGAATCGGCAATCGTAGCATCCGCTCGCGGAGACGGGCAACTCGACTACCCCATCGAATGTGACTCAGAATTTTTTAGGAGTTCGTTTTCCGAATGCCATGAGACATGTTTTCCCCACAGATTCGCTAGGGCCTTCGAGCGATCCTGAAGCTCTTCGTCACCGTTGAGCATGAAAAAAGCCCGGGGAGACCAAGGCGTGGCCCGAAGTGCGCCAGAAACGTGAACGCCACTCTTTCTTAGCCGCGTGAAGAGATTGACGATCTCAAAAAGATGTCCTCCCTTTAAACGCGTTTGGTGATGATAAACCACTATCGTTCGGTTGCCTTCCTGAAGGGATTTTATGTCGTCGATCGTCACACTCTTTCCCGCGCGCGCTTTAGTTAGCTTTAAACGCTCTGATGCGATGCCATTGTCGGGATCGAGGAAGACCAAATTACAATTCTTGACCGTTGTTTTTGCGGCCTCGATCCATTTCTTTCGCTCCTCGGGCCGCAGCGAATAGGGTTGCGCTTTGCAAGGAATGGGATCGGATACGAACACCGCGTTCGGAAGAACAGACGAGTCTTCTATCGCGCGAACGTCGTGCTTTTTCTCCCGCTCTATCTTCAGGAGAGCTTCAAAGAGAGGCGGGTCGAAGTGTTTCCATTCACTGTGACGGTCCAAATATTCTCTGTGGCCCCCGTCTGCGTTGTGATCTTCGTCCGCGAAGAGCCAACACACCACGCCGAGGCGACGGCCCGGAGAGAGCGCCCTGAGGATCGCGAATTTCACATAGTCTCCGATGTCGGCAACATATCGGTTTTGCACCTGTCCGCCCCCTAGAGCCCTAATCTGGCCCAGCCGCGGCGGTAGTCCTCGATAAGGTAGAGGGAGCCGGTGGCGAAGATGGCGTCTTCGGGGGCGGCGCGGAGGACGGCGCGCTCGAGGGCGGCGGCGGGATCGGGGATGACTTCGACGTGGCGCGCGAGATGTGCCGTCATTTCGGCGAGGACGGAGGCGGAGAGGGCGCGGGGTTGGCGCGGCTCGGTGAGGATCACCGTGGCGGCGCGAGGGAAGAGGATGCCGCAGATTTCGTCGACGGGTTTATCGCGGAGGGCGCCGTAAACCAGGTGAATGGGGACGCCGGCGAAGTGTTCGTCCCAGAAGGCTAGGAGTTCGCGCGCGCCGGCGGGATTGTGCGCGCCGTCCAGATAGACGGCGGGGCGGTTGGCGATGCGTTCCAGGCGGCCGGGCCAGTGGACATTGGCGATGCCGCGGGCGATGGAGGCGTCGGTGATTGCGGCGATGGGCGGCGCGGCTTCCGGTGAAATTGGGGAAGAGCGGGCGGAGGCAAGCTCGCCACGGCGAGCGGGCTTCGCCCCTACAAAACCAAATTCTTTTCCCGCCGACGTTGTGCGCTCGGACAGGAGGCGGGCGGCGGCTAGCGCGGTGAGGGCGTTGCGTTGCTGGAAGCGGCCGGGGAGCGGGACCGTTAATTCGATGGTGCGGCCGGTGGATTTTTCCGTGACTTCGAAGCGCGTGGCGTGCGGGGAATCGGGCGCGTTTTCGTTCGCGCCTTCGGACGAGGGTCGAGCGTCCAATTGTTTCACGTGAAACAATTCGTCGATTTCGAATAGGCGGGCGTGCTGGGCTTCGCCGCGGGCGCGAATCACGGCGCGGGCGGCGGGATTTTCCGCGGCGCTGACTACCCACGCGCGGGGCTTGATGATGGCGGCTTTTTCGGAGGCGATTTCTTCGATGGAATTGCCGAGGAAACTTTCGTGATCGAAGGCGATTTGGGTGATTACTGCGACTTCGGGCTCGATGATGTTCGTGGCGTCGAGCCGGCCACCCATGCCAACTTCAAAGACGGCGAAATCGACGCGGGCGCGCGCGAATTCATCGAAAGCGATGGCGGTGACGCACTCGAAAAACGTCGGATGAGCCGCGAGCGCGCCGGAGGCCAACATTTCCTCGATCGCGCGGCGAACGCGGCCGAAGGCGGCGGCGAAATCATCATCGGAAATTTCGCGTCCGGCGATGCGAATGCGCTCATTGATGCGCGCCAGATGCGGCGAAGTGTAAAGGCCGGTGCGCAAGCCGGCGGCTTCGAGAATCGACGCGAGCATCGCAGCGGTTGAGCCTTTGCCGTTGGTGCCGGCGATGTGCGCGGAAGGATAGCGGCGCTCGGGATGGCCGAGGTGTTCGGCGAGGGCGCGAATGTTTTCGAGGCCGAATTTCGTGGCGCGCGCTTGTTGCGGTGAAGCCAGTTCCCGGCCGAGCGAGAGCAGGTAGCGGACGGCGTCATCGTAGTTGAGAGACGATGTTGTGGGAGCGGCCATGAAGGAAACTCGCCGGCGGCGCGCTACGCCAGAAAAAAATCCAGCGCCGAGCCGATGTAAGTTTTCAAATCCTTGCGATGGACGACGGCGTCGAGAAAACCGTGCTCCAACAGAAACTCCGAGCGCTGAAAACCTTCCGGCAATTTCTGGCGAATGGTTTGTTCGATCACGCGCGCGCCGGCGAATCCGATCAGCGCGCCGGGCTCGGCGATATTCAAATCGCCCAGCATGGCGTAGCTCGCCGTGACGCCGCCGGTGGTGGGGTCCGTCATCACGGAAATAAAGGGCAGGCGCTCTTCATCAAGGCGCGCAAGCGCGGCCGCAACCTTGGCGAGTTGCAGCAGGCTGATCGTGCCTTCCATCATGCGCGCGCCGCCGGAACAGGAAATAATCACGAGCGGCAGGCGGCGCTCGATGGCCATTTCGATGGCGCGCGTCACTTTCTCTCCGACGACGGCGCCCATCGTGCCCGCGATGAAGCCGAACTCCATCGCGCAGACCATCACGGCGCGGCCGTTCAGCAGGCCTTCGGCGGTGACGATGGCGTCGGCCATGCCGAGATCGCGCTGCGCCTTGCGCAGGCGCGAAGCGTAGGGGCGCGTGTCGGTGAAATGCAGCGGGTCGCTGGAAGCGAGCGCGGCGTCATGTTCGACCCAGTGTCCATCGAGAAGCAGTTCGAGGCGTTTTTTCGAGCCAACGCGGAAATGGTGCTGGCATTTGGGGCAGACGTAAAAATTCGCGTCGAGATCTTTCTTGAAGACGATGGTGCGGCAGCTCGTACACTTTGTCCACAAGCCTTCGGTCTTCACGGTGCGCTCGTCGGGCGGGACGGGTTGATCGATCGATTTTTTTTCGCGCTTGAACCAGGCCATTGGATATTCGCCGCCTTAGTAGTCGATGCCGCGCTGGGCCAGGATGCCCTTGGTGTAGGGGTGCTTGATCTCGCGCATTTCCGTTACGAGATCCGCCAGCTCGATCAGTTTCGGATGCGCGTTGCGGCCGGTGCAGATTACGTGCACGCGTTCGGGACGCGCGGCGAGCGCGGCGACGACTTTTTCGGGATCGAGCATTTTGTAGCTGATCACGTAATTGATCTCGTCCAGCACGACCAGATCGTATTTGCCGCTATCGATTTGCGCGCGGCCGAATTCCCAGGCCTGCTCGCACAGGCGCAGGTCTTCCGGGTCCTGCTGGCCTTGCCCCAGCTTCACGAAGCCGCGGCCCATCGGCCGAATCTCGAATTTGCCTTCGCCGAGCATTTCGGCGGCGTCCAGTTCTCCGTAATGCCACGAGCCTTTGATGAATTGCACCATCAGCACGCGCAGGCCCTGTCCTACGGCGCGAAACGCGGTGCCCAGGGCGCAGGTGGTCTTGCCTTTGCCCGGGCCGGTATAGACGATCAGGAGTCCCTTGTCGTCGGGCATGGAGGTTGCACCACCAAGCGGCCACGCCCTGTGGCGCGGAGACGGAAGAATTAAGCATAGCACGGGGCGGGGCGGGACCGCATGGTCGGCGGTTGGCCGTGGCGTCTGGCGACGATTTCGTTGACTCCACGTAAAACACGTGCTACACGTATAGTACGTGGGAGGGGCAATATGGTGGTCGCGAAGCGCAACGGAAAGCAAAATGTGACGGTCAGCCTGGACCGGCAGACCATTCAGAAGGCTAAGGTCGTCGCTGCGCGGCGTTCTACGTCCATCAGCGGTCTTCTGGCGCAGCAGATCGAAATGCTGGTCGGCGAAGAAGAAGCCTACGCGCGGGCGGAACGACAGGCATTGACGTTGCTTGATCAAGGCTTTCACCTGGGCGGAACAATTCGAGTTAAGAGAGATGAACTCCATGAACGGTAAGACGTTCGTGGATACAAACGTCCTGATCTATGCGCATGATATCGACGCACAGGTGAAGCGCCCCATCGCAGAAGCGGTTCTCCGCGAACTGTGGAGCGAACGATCCGGCGTTCTCAGCATGCAAGTGCTCCAGGAGTTCTACGTAAACGTGACTCGAAAGATAGCGACGCCGTTGTCGAAGGGTTTGGCGCGAATCGTCGTGAAGAGCTACGCCACGTGGTCTGTCGAAACCACTCCGGTCGAAATGTCCGAAGCATTTCGGATCGAGGACGAATCGCGAATCGGGTTCTGGGACGCTTTGATCATCGCCTCGGCCGCGAAGAGCGGAGCAACGCGCCTTCTCTCGGAAGACCTGAGCGCAGGACAGAAGATTGCGGGAGTTGTGGTTGAGAATCCGTTTGTCGTTGAGCCGTGACGCGCTGGGAGATTGAGCCACCCGCTGGACTGGCCGCTGTACGGGGCGCTACACTCGATTAGGCGATTTTGTGTTGTGCGAAATTTTCACAAGGAGAGTCTTCGTGGCTATGTCTCAGACTGATTTTTGGAGCGAGCTTGAGCGGCGGACGGCGAAGTACGACTTGCTGTGCCACCCATTTTACAAGGCGTGGGCGGCGGGCGAATTGACGCGCGAAGATTTGCGTGAGTATGCGCGCGATTACTATCACCACGTCGCGGCGTTTCCGGAATATCTCGGCGCGCTGGCTGCGCGTCTGCCGGAGGGGGAGCTGCGCACGGCCGTGCTTGAAAATCGGGACGATGAATTGGGAATGGACGCGGCGGGCGGGCGTCCGCATGACGCGATCTGGCTTGAGTTTGCGCGCGCCATGGGCGCGGACGCGGCCGAAGTCGCCGCGAGCACCCCGGTGGCTGAGGTGCGCGAGCTGATCGAAAGCTTCGACAATATGGCGCGCAAGGGCACGCCGGCCGAGGCGCTGGCCGCGTTTTACGCGTACGAATCGCAAGTGCCGCGCGTGGCCGCGGAGAAGGCGAACGGCCTGCGCGATCGATATGGCGCGGATGACGCGGCGTGCGAGTACTTCACGTTGCATGCCACGGCGGACGTATATCACAGCCGCGTCTGGCGCGAGCAGCTGGATCGCTTGATCGCCGAACAGCCCGCTGCTGCGGCGCCAGCGCTGGACGCCGCGGAAAATGCGGCGAAGGCGCTGTGGCGCGCGCTCGACGGGATCGAAGCGCGGCGGCACGCGGTTCTCAACTAAACCTGACATCGATTCCTAATCGCTCCATCCGGTCCGAGAGAAGGCTCTTTTTCTGCGTTTCTCCGGCTACTCTGCGTCTCTGCGTTATCCTTTAGTTTTTCCGCGGCGAAACCCCAGGAAGATAACGCAGAGGCGCCTGCCTACCGGGAGGCAGGCAGAGAGCACTGAGGCGCGCGGAGAAATACGGACTCACATCTTTCCGAGGCGTGGAAAATTGCGAGAGCCGCGGTGGCTCACTTCGGGTACGGGTGTCCTGAGAGAATCGTAAAGGCGCGGTAGAGTTGTTCGGCGAGCATCGCGCGGGCCAGTTCGTGCGAAAACGTCAGCGGGGAGAGAGAAAGCTTCATTCCCGCGCGGCGGCGCCACGCTTCCGGAAAACCTTCGGCGTCGCCGCAAAGAAAAACAAGTTCGCGCACACCGCCGTCACGCGCTTCGCGCAACCATCCCGCGAATTTTTCCGACGTGAGCGCGCGCCCGGCTGCGTCCAGCAGCACCACGGTTGATCCGGCGCCGGGTTCGGCGCGGCGCATCGCGGCGGCTGAGGTTTCGCGCAGCTCAACCCAATCCACTTCGGCGTGGCGGCGGATGCGCGCGACGTAATCTTCCACGAGAGCGCGAATTTCGGGGCGGCGGGTTTTCCCGAGCATCAGCAGGCGAATGCGCATCGCGGTTTGCCTCGGCCCTTTTGCCTTAGTGCAATCCGTACTTTTTGCGTTTGTCGAGCAGGGTTTTCCGGCTGATGCCGAGAATTTCGGCTGCGCGCGTGATTTTGTAGTGCGTAGCTTCAAGCGTCGTGCGGATCGCTTCCTTTTCGAGAGCTTCAAGAGAGCGCAGGCCGGCGCCGAGTTGCGTATCCGCGGTGCGAATGCTCTCGGGAAAATCGCGCGGCTCGAGCGTATCCGCCGTGGCGAAAACCAGCGCATGCTCGAGGGCGTTCTTGAGTTCGCGGACGTTGCCGGGCCAGGTGTAGGCGGCGAGCATGCGGCGCGAGGGCTCGGTCAATTTCGCGCCGGGCTTGCCGTGCACGGCGGCCAGGCGCGCGAGCAAATGATCGGTCAGCGGTACGATATCGCCGGGCCGCTCGCGCAGCGGGGGAACGCGAATCGTCAGCACGCTCAAGCGGAAGAAGAGATCCTCGCGGAAGCGGCCGGACGTCACAAGGCGGCCGAGATCGGCATTGGTGAGCGCCAAGAGGCGCGCGTCGATCGAGAGCGTTTCCGTGCCGCCGAGGCGCTCGAAGGTGCGCTCTTCGAGCACGCGCAATAATTTCGATTGCGTGGCCATGGAAAGCGCGGCGACTTCGTCGAGCGCGATCGTGCCGCCGGCGGCCATTTCGAGACGCCCGCGCTTGCGTTCGACAGCGCCCGTGAATGCGCCGCGCTCGTGGCCGAAAAGTTCGGACTCGACAAGTTCCTGCGGCACGCTGGCGCAATCGATCTTCAGAAGCGGTGCGTCGCGGCGCGGGCTCATTTCATGAATGGCGCGCGCGAGCTGGTCTTTGCCCGTGCCGCTTTCGCCGATGATCAGCGCGGTTGTGGAGGTTTGCGCCACGCGGCGCGCAATCTCGAACACGGCGGCCGACGCCGGGTCGCCGGTAATCCAGACGCTGGCGGCGTCAATCACAGCGCCTCCTGCTCGGCGGCGGGATCGCGCGCGGCGCGCGGTTCGAGGTCGTCAACGTCGGGAATGTCGGTGCGGCGGGCGGCGCGCCACAGGCGTTCAAGATCGTAGAATTGCCGCGCGCGTTCGGTGAAGACGTGCGCCACGACGTGGCCGAAATCGAGCAAGACCCATTCGGCGCCGGATTTGCCTTCGCGATGCGTCAGATGAATGCCTCGGAGCGCGCCGGCTTCGGCGATGGCGTCGCCGATGGCTTCGACCTGGCGCGTGCTGAACGCGCTGCAGAGCAAGAACGATTCGGTAAAGGCGCTGAGATTTGCGAGGTCGAGCAGCGTCATCGCGGCGGCTTTCCTGCTTTGCGCCGCGTCGATGGCCCACTGCAATTCGTGTCGAAGCCGGTCCGTGCTCACCGTTGGTATAGGCACTGTCGCGTAATGTATTCCTGGACGCTGGCGGGCACAAGCCCGCGAATCGTCTGGCGATGCTTAATGCGCCGCCGGACTTCGGTGGCGGAAACGGGGTTCGAGACGCTGTCGAGCAGAAACACTGTTGTACGGCGCAACGCGAGCGTTTCGGAGGATCGCGGCGCCGATTTCTTCTGCGCGCGGGGCAGTACCGACGCGGGAACCGCGCGACGCAGCGCGTCGCTTCGGAAGCCGGGCCGCGCGGCGGCGATGAAATCGCAAAGATTCAGAAGAATTTCCGGCCTGCGCCAGGTCTTGATTTGCAGAAGCGAATCGACGCCCATCAGAAAATAAAGATGGTCGCCGCGCACGAGCATGTCTTTTTGAAAGCGCCGCACCGTATCCACGGAATAAAACACTTCGCGCCCGGCAAAATCCTTGCCGGCTTCGGCTAGCGAAGCCACGAAGCGTGCGTGGCCGGCGCAGGCCAGCGCCACCATGGCGTAGCGATGCGGGAATGGCGCGAGCTGCCTGCCGCGTTTGTGGGGCGGACGCCCGCAGGGAATAAAGTAAATGCGATCGAGATGAAAGCGACGCAGCGCGGCGCGCGCCACGGCGATGTGACCGGAGTGCACGGGATCGAACGTGCCGCCGAACAAGGCGATGCGCCGGCCGCCGCGCGGCGTCGCGCTCAAAGGTCCTCCGCGCGCGCGGCGGGCTCAGATTCTTCCGGCGCTGGATCCGCGGCGGGGCGCTCGGCCGGGGGCAAGCGGTCGAGAGCGTCGGCCATGGCGTGGATCAGCGCGGGGATGCCTTCGCCGGTGACGGCGGAAATCGCGTGGAATTCGAGCGCGCGCTCGACGCAGAAATCGCGCAGACGATTGAGGCGCGTGCGATCGGTTGTGGCGTCGAGTTTGGTGGCCACGACGAGCTTTGTTTTTTCCGCCAGCGCGGCGCTGGTGGCGGCGAGTTCGCCTTCGATGACCTCGAAATCATGAACGGGATCGGTGGTGGACGCGTCGCTTGTGTCGATCAAGTGCGCCACCAATCGCGTGCGTTCGATGTGGCGCAGAAATCGCACGCCGAGACCCACGCCGGTGTGCGCGCCTTCGATCAGCCCCGGGAGATCGGCGACGACGAAGGTGCGCGCGCCTTCGCGGCCCGGGATGCCTTCCGAGACTACACCCAGATGCGGCTCGAGCGTGGTGAAGGGATAGTCGGCGATCTTCGGGCGCGCCGCGGATATGCGCGAGATCAACGTGGATTTCCCGGCGTTGGGGAAACCGACAAGTCCCACGTCAGCGAGGAGTTTCAGTTCGAGGCGCAAGTGCCGCTCTTCGCCCGGCTGGCCGGGTTCAAATTCTCGCGGAGCCTGATGCCAGGGCTTAGCGAAATGCTGATTGCCGCGGCCGCCGTGTCCGCCGTGAACCACGATCACGCGCTGACCCGGTGTCGTCAGATCGGCGAGCACATCTCCGGATTGTTCGTCGAAGATCAGCGTGCCAACGGGCACGGTGAGGATCATGTCTTCGCCGGAATGACCCGTGCAATTCGAGCCTTCGCCGTGGCGTCCGCGTTCGGCGCGGAATTCGCGATTGTAGCGGTAGCGCAAAAGCGTGTTGTCATGCGGCGTGGCTTCGAGCACGATGCTGCCGCCCGAGCCGCCGTCGCCGCCGGATGGTCCGCCGCGCGGCACGAATTTTTCGCGGCGGAAGGCCATGCAGCCGTTTCCGCCGCCGCCGGCTTTCACGTAGATTTTGGCTTCGTCAACAAACATTTAAGCAACTCGCTCCGCGCGTTGCGGCATTCCGACTTGCCGCGGGGGTCGCGAAATTCCGCACAGATTAGAATACGATACTGTGCGTCCGCTTTGCGAACCGCCGGGGCCGGCCGGGCGATCGATTAAACTTCGCCGCTTGATTTGGCTCGGGAAGAGTATAATGCTCCCGGCGTCCCCGCCTGTTATGAAGCTCTTGCGCACATTGGCGGGTCTTTGTGTATTCGCGCTGGCCGCATCGCCGGCTGTCGCGCAGCACGGCGGTGGTTCGGGCGGCGGATCGCACGGCGGCGGAGGCCACTCGTACGGCGGCGGTAGCGGCGGATCGCGCGGTAGTTCGGGCGGCGGGCGTTCCTACGGCGGCGTCACCTCCGCGCACGGTTCCGGTGAATCGAGTTATGCCACCGGCCGCGCCGGCGGATATGGCGAGACGCGCGGCTCCTCAGAATCGTTCACCTACCCAGGAACAGGAACGCACTTCACCGGCGGGGGCGCCACTGGCTTCACCAATCATGGCGGCATCCGTTTCAGCGATTTTGGGGTCGAAGAAACTCCGCGTTTTACCGCAAGCATGCTTCCTTCAAGGCCGGCTGCGGCTGCCTCTCGTTTGAGCTATCAAGCCGGCGCGACCAGTCCGCGGTCTGAAAATGAGCGACGAGAGTGGATGGGCCGCGCGCAATTCGATCACGGCGATCACGGGTTTCGTCGATTTCCGCATTATGGATTTTGGGCATTCGGCGCATTTGGCGCGCCGTACTGTGATTCGCCCGGCTGGGCCGACTACGACCAATCGTTTCTCGATGAGAACGCAGTCAGCTGCTTCGGTGACGAATGGTTGAGCGAAAATTTCATCGCGCCTGATGCCGGCAGCGATCAGCCGTCGGAATATGACGATGCCGCAGCCGGCGACGACGCAACCGCTTCCGCGGACGACGATGCCGTGTCGTCAGCGACGCCGGCGCAGAGCGATGATACGGCGCCGCAAGTCACGCTGCTGCAATTGAAGGACGGCTCGATGTACGGTTTGACCGCGTACTGGGTGGACGGCGGCGAATTGCACTACGTCACGAACTATGGCGGCGCGAACGCAATTTCTCTCGACAGAATCGATCTCGCGAAGACGGTTCAACTGAACGCCTCGCGCGCCCAGGCATTTGTTCTCGCAGAAAAACCTGGCGCACCCGCGACGATGCACTAGCTCGAAATTCTCACCACGCCCGGCAAGCCGTCCGAATTTCCGCGTTTTGCTCTGCGAATCTCCGAGTACTCCGCGCCTCTGGGTTATCTTTTCCGAAAGGACGCTTCTTTAAAGCGCCGAGGAGAACCAAAGATGACGCAGAGGCGCAGAGGCGCAGAGAGCCTGCCTACCGGCAGGCAGGCGGTGAGGCGCGCAGAGAAATGCGGGCTGGGCCGGCCACGCCGGCGAGAGTTCCGAAGATGTGTGTCGATTGCGAAAAAAATCTAGTCGAGGTTCAGGCTTGCGCCGTGGGCGCGGGTTCAACCTGCGGCAGGACGCTGATGTAGCGGCCGCCGCGGCCCTTGTCTTCAAATAAGACGACGCCGTTGATCGTGGCGAACAGCGTGTCGTCTTTGCCTTTGCGGACGTTCTGGCCGGGCTTGTGGCGCGTGCCGCGCTGGCGGATCAGGATCGTGCCCGCGTGGACCACTTGCCCCGCGAAGCGTTTCACTCCGAGCCGCTGTCCGTGCGAATCGCGTCCATTGACGGATGAGCCGCCGCCTTTTTTGTGTGCCATCTGGAATCCTCTTTACTCGGGGAAATTAAGGCAGCTTGATTTCGCCGACTTCGACGGCCGTGTAGTTCTGCCTGTGCCCGGTGCGAATCTTATATTGCTTGGTCCTGCGGAATTTCAGCACGATCACTTTTTTCGCGCGGCCCTGCTCCACGATTTTTCCGGTGACGATCGCTTTGCCCAGCGCGTCTCCGGTCACGAGCTTTGGCTCGTCGGTGCGCACGGCGAGCACGTCGTCGAACGTGACCTTGCCGCCGATCTTGCCCGGCAACGTTTCCACGCGCACGGTTTCGCCCGGCGCGACGCGGTACTGCTTGCTGCCACTACGAATGACGGCGTACATCTACCCTCCTGACGATATTCGGGAAGCAACATTATACGGGCGCGCCTCGCGTGGCGTCAACCGAAGCTTCCGACGCGTTGTGGATCAGTATCCGATCAGCGTGAGCCGGGAAACGCGACCAACCCCTAGCGGAGAATTTCGATCAGCAACACCCAGGCGCTGATCGTGGACGCCAGGAAAGTAAAGACGCAGCCGGGGATCAGCCAATACATACCGTCTGGATTGCTACGGATGAGCAAAATCCCGGCAATGCAAAAAGGAACCGTCGCGCACTGACACAAAAGAGCACGAGAGGCCAGCCACCACCAGACCCGACGTCTGACAAGGATATGACCAGCTTGAAGAATCACAGTCATCAGCCACAGCAAAACTCCAATCGCCAAAATTTCGGCCCCCAGCAATTTATCCGATTGATTTGGCGCCAAACCGAACGTGGATATAAGAAGGACGCCGATGAGCAAAGAGAGGGCTTCCGCGGCGCGACCGGCAACACCATTGTATTCAATGATCTTCTTGATGTTGATCGAGACGGCCACAAAAATCAGTCCGGCAAGCGCGGCGGAGGCGCTGGCTTCGGCGACAAGAAAGTTGGTCCACGCAACGGTCACGTTCAAATCGGTTGCCCTCTACTCTAAAACTCCAATCATCGACAATTCGGGAGAGGATGCTTGGGGACTTGCCGAGCGGTACGCGGCGCTCATTGGAAAAAGCGTGCGCGGGGCTACCGCGTGGCGGGCTCTGCGGCGGGATGCATTCCGTGCTGCGGGACTTCGTGGACGCCGCGCGGGGGCGGCTCGTGGTGCGCGCGGTAAAAATGGTCGAGAGAGCCGGGACCCTTGCCGATGGCGAATCCATTCTCCATCGCCTTGGTGACGTAAGCCTTCGCCAGCATCGCCGATTCCGAAAGCGAGCGGCCGCATGCGAGTTGCGCGGCCATGGCCGAGGCGAACGTGCAGCCGGAGCCGTGGGTATTCTGCGTGCGAACGTGCTCGCCGCCGAGCGCCAGTATCTCCGTGCCGTCGAAGAGCACGTCCACGGGCTTTTCCATGTGGCCGCCCTTGACGACGACGGCCCGCGCGCCGCGCTCAACGATTTTTCGCGCGGCGGCTTCCATCGCGGCCACGTCTCGAATTTCAATTCCGTACAGCAACTCGGCCTCGGGAACGTTCGGCGTCACGACCGTCGCGCGGCGCAGCAATTCCTCGGCGAGATACTTGATGCCGGACGCATCCAGCAAATCCGCGCCGCCGAGCGACGGCTTCACGACGGGATCGAGCACGACGTTCGCGCATTTGACGCGATCGAGAAATTCGGCGATGACCACGGCGTTCGCGCGATTCCCCAACATGCCGATCTTGATGCCGGAGAGCTGCACGTCGTCGGCCAGCGCGTCAAGCTGCGCGCGCAGCGTGGCCGCTGGAGTGATGTGCGTGGCCTTCACGCCTTGCGTTGACTGAACCGTTAGCGCCGCGACGACGGCGACGCCATAGCAATTGTGCGCCGCAAACGTTTTCAAATCCGCCGCGACGCCAGCGCCGCACGATGGGTCGAAACCGGCGATGGTCAGCACGATGGGCGGAGCCGGATGGGCGTGATTGGACAACGGTGCGAATCCTCCGCGAAAAAATCGTCCGCAGAAAACGGAGCCGGCATCGTCCAAGCTGCGGAGCGAGCCGGCAAGACGCAATGTACGCGCAGCGATTCGCTCGCGCAAGGATATTCTTTTTGGTTTTACCGGCGCGCGGCCGCGCGGTGTGTCTCAGGGGAAAAGTCCGCGGATCAGCGTCGCCTCGGCGACGCGTCCCACGGCCAGGATGTACGCGGCGGCGCGCGAGTGGACGTGGAACTTGCGCATCGTCTCCTGCACGCTGGCGAAGGCGCGCTTCATCACGCCTTCGAGTTTTTGGTTCACTTCGCTCTCTTGCCAGAAGTAGCCCTGCAAATCCTGCGCCCACTCGAAGTAGCTCATGGTCACGCCGCCGGCATTCGCCAAAATATCGGGCAGCACCAGGATGCCTTTGCGCGCCAGGACTTCGTCGGCGTGCGGTGTCGTCGGGCCGTTGGCGGCTTCGGCCACGATGCGCGCCTTGATCTGATCGGCGTTGTGCAGCGTGATAACGTTTTCCAGCGCTGCCGGTACCAGGATGTCGCACTTCAGCGTGAGCAGATCGTCGTTGGAGATGCGCGAAGCGCCGGGCATACCCACCACTGTGCCCGAGCGCTCCTTGTAGCGCAGCGCCTTGAGCGGATCGATGCCGCGCGAATTGAAAACGCCACCGCGCGAATCGCTCACCGCAACCACTTTGGCTTTCCGCTCGGAAAACAATCGCGCCGCAACCGATCCCGCGTTGCCGAATCCTTGAATCGCCACGGTCGCGCCGCGCAATGGAACTTTCTTCACCTTGCAAGCCTCTTCCACCACCATCAGGCAACCACGCGCGGTCGCCTCGGCGCGCCCCAACGAACCGCCCAGCGAAACCGGTTTGCCGGTCACCACACCCAGCGCGGAATAGCCGACGGTCATCGAGTACGTATCCATGATCCAGGCCATGGTCTGCGCGTCGGTGTAGACGTCCGGCGCGGGAATGTCCTGCTCGGGCCCGATCAGCGGCAAAATTTCCGAAGTGTAACGCCGCGTCATCCGCTCGAGTTCTCCGCGCGACATTCGCTTCGGATCGCAAATCACGCCGCCTTTGCTCCCGCCGTAGGGAATGTTCACTGTCGCGGTCTTCCACGTCATCCAGGCGGCCAGCGCCTTCACTTCGTCGAGCGTCACGTTGGGATGAAAACGGATGCCGCCCTTGGCCGGGCCGCGCGCCACGTTGTGCTGCACGCGGTAGCCGGTGAACACTTTGAGCTGACCGTTGTCCATCTTCACGGGGATCGAGACTTCCAGCACGCGTTTCGGCGTGCGCAGAATCTGGCGCAGGCCCGGATCGAGCTTCAAGTATTCCGCGGCCATATCGAACTGGATCTGCGAAATGCGGAAAGTATTCAAATCCTCGCGCGGCGCCATTCGCGGCAGCACCGGTTGGGGCGGGGCTTTTGCCAGAGTGCCCATCAGTATTTTTCTCCTTCGCTCGCGTACGGCGCGGAGCGCGTTGCTGTGATCCAGCCGGCCGCGCGCCAATACCACCGGCATCTGCGGCTCAAAATTTTCAAATGGAACCGGCGCTTTCCGGCGGCGCTTGATGGGTGATTCTGCCGCGTGCGCCGGGCGCTTGGGCGCAGTCCCTCTGCCCGCTGCAAGTTACGCTGTTGCGCAAGTTACGCAATGGGCGGAGTTTAGTCACCGGCCAAACGGGTGTCAACAACGGGGCGTATATGGAGGGGCGAAAACGGCTCCCTCAGGTACCGAAAATGAGGGCGAGCAGGGCCCCATAAATCGTCACAACTCACAGTAAACAAATAGGTTAGCAAGATTCAGCGCGCGCGCCTGATGATCATTACTTTTCCACTATACGGGTGCATCATTTTGCCGAAAACCGGGCGCTGAGACGCATCGATCGGGCCAATGCTCCCCTGGACCGTAGTTTTCAGCACGGTGCGGCGAGCTAGCCGCCCGCGAGAATGCGATCCGTGCCGACGTAGGAGCGCAGAACTTCGGGCACAACGATCGAACCATCTTCCTGCTGATAATTTTCCACCAGCGCGATCCACGTGCGACCGACCGCCAGGCCCGAGCCGTTCAACGTGTGCACGAATTCGCTTTTGCCGCCCTTGGGCCGGAAGCGAATTCCCGAACGCCGCGCTTGAAACGCCTCGCAATTCGAGCACGAGGAAATTTCCATATATTCGCCGGTCGAGGGGAGCCAGACTTCGATGTCGTAGGTTTTGGCCGCGGCGAAGCCCATATCGCCCGCGCACAATTGGACGACGCGATAGTGCAGCCCGAGTTTCTGCAGCAGCGCTTCGGCGTCGGCCACGAGCGATTCCAGTTCGGCGTAGCTCTGTTCCGGCCGCGCGAATTTGAACATCTCGACCTTCTGAAATTGATGCTGGCGTTTGATGCCGCGCGTATCGCGGCCCGCGGCGCCGGCCTCCGAGCGAAAGCACGCGGTCCACGCGCAGAGTTTGATTGGCAGCGCGTCGGCGTCCAGCGTTTCATCGCGATGGTAGCTGGTGAGTTCGACCTCAGACGTCGGCGTCAGCCACAGATCGGTCCCTTCGAGATGAAACATATCCGCGGCGAATTTCGGCAGCTGGCCCACGCCCGTCAGCGATGCGGTGTTCACGAGAAACGGAGGCAGCAGCTCGGTGTAGCCGCTGGCGGCGTGCGTATCGAGAAAAAATGATGCGAGCGCGCGTTCCAGACGCGCGCCCCAACCGGTGTACACGGCGAAGCGCGCACCCGCGATTTTTGCCGCACGAGTCAGATCGAGAATGCCGGCGCGCTCGCCAATCTCCCAGTGCGGGCGCGGCGTGAACGCGAACTTTGGCGGCGCGCCCCAGCGGCGCACTTCGATGTTGGAAGCGGCGTCGCGCCCGGGAAGAACCGAACTGTGCGGCACATTCGGCACGGTCAGCATGAATTCAGCCAGGCGCGCGTCCAGCGCCGGAACATCTTCGTCGGCGCGCTTGATCTCTTCGGCGACGCGCTTCATTTCAGCCAGCAACTCCGCGGCGTCTTCGCCGGATTTTTTGCGGCGCGCGATCTCTTCGCCGGCTTTGTTGCGCGCGGCTTTCAGGCGCTCGACGGCCGTGACGCGGTCGCGCCGTTCGCGATCGAGCGTGCGAAACGCGTCGAAGTCGATGCGCGCGCCGCGCCGCGCGGCCATCTGCTCGAATTCGCTCAAGTGCTCGCGGAAATAGTGAAGGTCATGCATGGGCAGAGAGAATAACCCAACTGTGGCGCAATGGACGAATCGGAATGCGCGTGGCAGTAAACGTCAGACGCGCTGCAGATGCGTGTCCTGAAAACGAGTCGGATACTTCAGTCCAAATCCAAGCGCGCGATCCATGCCGATATGCGCGGTCCAGATCAGCGTGTAGAGCAGCAATTCCGGCCGCGCGCCGAAAATCGCGAATCCGGCAAGCGCCAGCGGCCCCACGTAGGTGTGAACGGTATTGTAGAGCACCGTTCCGAATCGCACCGTCAATGCATAGCCTGCGAGCGAAAGATCAGGGATCAGAAATAACAGAGCGAAACGCGGCCAGCTCCCTCCGATGTGGCGATAGAGGGCGACGCTGAGAACCAGGACGACCGCTCCTTCCACTCGCAGAATCACGCTTGGTTTGGTTGGCATGGGTCGATGCTATCACGTCGCCAAATTTCCGTCTGACCCGCCCACGGCGCCGCATGCGTTGACACTCGGCCGGGCGGCGAATTAAACTGACGCCTCAAGTTCAGCAGGCGTGGGTGCGGGGAAGGCCGTGAAAATCGGCCACGGTCCCGCCACTGTAAGCGGCTCGAGAGCCGCAAGTCAGGTCACCCGCCCGCGCCGCAGTTGTTGCTGACACTCTTCGCGAGAAAGAGTGTGGCCTTGCGCCCCACTCTTTTTGTGGGGCTTTTTTGTTGGCGCAAATTTCGATTTCGGATTCGCACAACGCAGCCGGCGGCGGGCGCGAGCGTGGCGCGCTTGCCTCGGTGGCCGCGTGGATTGCGATCGCCGCACTCTGCGCGGCCGCCGCTCCTGCGCGCGCCGCGGTGCAGGCCGATGCCGCGCCCACTGGGTTGAAAGTTACGGACGAACTTGGCCGCACGATCGTCGTTCCGCAACCTGTGCGCCGCATCGTGTCGCTCGCGCCGAATTTGACGGAAACGGTCTACGCGCTCGACGCCGGAGACCTCTTGGTTGGCGATACGAACGTCGACGATTTCCCCGCCGCCGCAAAAACTCTTCCGCATGTCGGCGCCGTGCTCGCTCCCAGCCTCGAGCAAATCGTCGCATTGCATCCGGATCTTGTTCTGGCGACGAACGATTTGAATCGCCGCGCCACCGTTGACGCGCTCGCCGGACTGGGCCTCGCCGTCTATGTCACCGATCCGTTGTCGATCGACGACGTGCTCGCGTCCACCGCGCGCATCGCGCGCCTGATCGGCGCGGGCGATCGCGGAGATGCCGCAGTCGCGGACATGCGTGCGCGGCTCAATGCGTTGGCGGAGCGTCTCGCCGATGTTCCGCCGCGGCGCGTGCTCTTCGTGGTGTGGACGGAGCCCTTGATCTCAATCGGCAAGCGCACGTTTCTGAACGACGCGCTGAATCGTGCCGGCGCGCAATCTGTTGTGGAGATCGACGATGGCTGGCCGCAGATCAGTTTTGAATACGCGTTGAAGCTTCAGCCGGAGTATCTCGTGTTCGCGGGATCGCTCGCGGAGGCGAATGCGCCGGCGGCGGACGAATTGTCCAAGCTTCCCGGCTGGCGCGATCTGAATGCCGTGCGCGACGGAAAGATCGTGATTGTTTCCGACGCGATCGACCGGCCCGGTCCGCGCATGGTGGATGCCATCGAAGAACTCGCGCACTTGCTGCATCCCGACGCATTTGCCCCCGGCGCGCCTGCCGGAGGCTCGCGGTTGGTGACGCCCGACAATCGCGAGGAGGCCCGCACCGCATGCGCCCGCTAACGATGCGCCGCGTTGTGTGGACATGTACGCTCCTCGCCGGCGTCCTGTTCGCCGTATCCGTGATGGCGCTGAAACTCGGGGCCGTGCCGATTTCCGTGAGCGATCTCGTCGTCAGCCTCGGGCGTCTGGCCATCGGCCGCACGGATCAATTGCCGCTCGATTACCGGCTGATCGTTTTCGATCTGCGATTGCCGCGCATCGTGCTTGGCGCGCTGGTGGGCGCGGCGCTTTCCGTGGCGGGCGCCGGCTTTCAGGCGTTGTTGCGAAATCCGCTGGCCGATCCTTACGTTCTCGGCGTGTCGAGCGGCTCGGCGCTGGGCGCCGTGCTGGCGCTGCAGTTTTTGCCGCAAATCGCGCTGGCCACTCCGCTCGGCGCGTTCGTCGGCGCGATCTTGACGATCACCGGCGTCTATTTCCTCGGGCGCCGCGAAGGCCATCTTGACAGCACGACGCTGTTGCTTGCCGGAATTATCTCCGCTTCGTTTCTTTCGGCCATCATCATGTTCTTGATGACCACGCTCACCAGCCGCGACGTGCGCGGCATGGCGTTCTGGCTGATGGGCGATCTATCGACGCCGCTCGTTCCCAGTCTGCGCTGGTTTTTTCTGGTTGCGCTGCTTGTCGGCATCGGAGCGATTTACACAACGTCGCCGGATTTAAATTTATTGGTCACCGGCGAACGCGAAGCCATGCACCTCGGCGTGGACGTGACGCGCGTGAAGCTGGTGGTCTACGTCGCGGCGTCGGGACTGACGGCGCTGGCCGTCTCCGCAAGCGGCGCGATCGGTTACGTGGGGCTGCTCGTGCCGCACGCCATGCGATTTTTGTTCGGCTCCGATTATCGCCTGCTGATTCCGGCGTCGGCGCTCGGCGGAGCCATCGCTGTCGTGCTGGCCGATACGCTGGCGCGCACGATCATCGCGCCCACGGAATTGCCCGTCGGCGCGATGACGGCGATCGCCGGCGCCCCGCTGTTCATTTTTCTGCTGCGACGGAGCATGCGATGAGCACATTGGGCGCGAGCGCCACGGAAAGCCGTGAGGTCCGCGCGCGTTCGGAAGAAACGGCGCGCCTCGCCGTCGAGCAGGCCAGCTACGCCTACTCGCCCACGCGCCGGCAGATTCCTACATTCACGCTCAGCGCCACCAGCTTTCAGGCGCGACAGCGCGAGGTGGTGGCCATTCTTGGGCCCAACGCCAGCGGCAAATCCACGCTGCTGCAATTGATCGCCGGGTCGCTCGCGCCGCTGTCCGGCCGCGTCTTGCTCGATGGAATTGAAATCGGTTCGCTTGACGCGCGCACTCGAGCGCAGCGCATTGCCGTGGTGCAGCAGCACGCGCCGCTGGTGTTTCCCGCGCGCGCCGGAGAATTCGTGCTTCAGGGACGCCACCCTTACGGCCGCGCGCTGCACCTGCCCAACGAAGAGGATGTGGCTCTCGCGCAGAACGCGCTGGCGCAAGTCGGCGCCGAACATCTGGCCGATCGCCGCATGGACCAGCTTTCCGGCGGCGAAAAGCAGCGCATCATTTTGGCGCGCGCCCTCGCACAGCAGCCGCTGCTGCTCTTGCTCGATGAGCCGACGCTGCATCTCGATATCGGCGCGCAGGTGGAGCTGCTCGAACGCCTGCGCCGCCTGGCCGAAGAAAATCGCTACACCGTGATCGTAGTCACGCACGAATTGGCGCTTGCGGCAGAATTCGCCGATCAGGTTGTTTTGCTGCATCGCGGCAAATGTTTGCGCGTAGGAACGCCCGCGGCGGTTTATCAGCGAGAGTTGCTCGAACAGGTTTTTGAGGCGCCGCTCGACGTCGAAGCGGGGCCCGCGGGCCGGCCGCGCGTGAGTTTGCGGCCAAGGCTCGCGGATGCCGCGCGGCCCGATGGCGCCGGCCGAACGCGAGGCTGAGCGGCGCAATCGCTCACCACGCGTTCGATTCACCCGGAGATTTGTATCGCGGCGAAAAGCCGCGGCGCGCGCTCCGGCCACCACAACCGCGAACTCCGCGTCCGGGAAGACGGTTAAAAACCGTCGCCGCCGCGCGACTGTAAGGCGGAGTGCACTGCGTGCGAGCCACTGTCCCGCGCCATTGGAGATGGGAAGGCCGCCCGCGTGGTATGCCGCCGAGCCAGGATACCGGCGGAGTCCGCAAGCTGCGCAAGCCGGAAACGATCCCGGATGCCGGCCAACCTTCAACTCCTGCGCGAGGCAGGAGAAGGGGACGCCATGAGACTCCGATTTTTCGCTCTGCTGTTCTTAGCCACCGCAATCGCAGTGCCCCATGCAATTTCCGCGCAGTCGACGGGTTCGCCGCAAGGAACGGCCAGCAAGATTTCACCCGCATCTTCTTCCGGAGCCTCGATCGAAGGAACCGTCTTCGATCCCGATGGGCGCGTCGTCGCGGGCGCCAAAGTGAATCTGCTCGATTCGATGGTCGCCGTTGCGGAAACCACGACGGATGCGCAGGGCAAGTATCGATTCGACGGTCTGCGCGGCGGAACATTCGCCGTGGTCGCCAATTCGCCCGGCTTCAGCGAGCAATCCGCCGAAATCGATGTGCGCGGCGCGGAAACTCACACCACGGATTTGCATTTGAAGCTGAGCGCCGGGCAGGAAAAAGTTGTCGTATCCGCTTCGCTCGCCGGCGCGCTCGCGCCGCAACTCGGCTCTTCGCTCACCGTCGTCAGCCGGCAGGACATCGAAAATCAGGGCGCGCAAAGCGTGTACGAAGCGCTTCGCTACGTCCCCGGCGTGGCGCTCGCGCAGTCGGGTGAGCGCGGCGCCGTGGCCAGCGCCTTCATCCGCGGCGGCGATTCCGATTACAACCTGGTGATGATCGACGGAATTCCGCTGAACGATTTTGGCGGCGGCTTCAATCTTTCGCCGTTGCCGGTCGATGGAGCCGAGAGCCTGGAAGTCACGCGCGGCCCCCAGAGCGCGCTCTATGGCGAGAATGCCGTCGCCGGCGTGATCGACGTGATCAGCGATCCCGGAGAAGGCGCGCCCTATTTCACATTACTCTCCGAAGGCGGCAGCAACGAAACTCTGCGGGTCGCGACCAGCGGCGCCGGCTCCGAAGGCGGTTTCAACTGGTCCTACGACCTTTCGCGTTTCAGCGACCGCGGTCCGGTGATCGACGACAATTATCGAAACCAGACCTCGCTCATTACTTTGGGCTATTCGCGCAGTCCGCGCCGTAGCATCGAGGTCCATTTCTTCGGAGACAACGGCGCGGATGCCAGTCCCGGACCGTATGGTTCCGATCCCGATGAGCTTTTTCCGGGGATTGCCGCGTCGGCTTCCAGCCTGCGGCAGAATCTTTTCGGCTATCAGGTGAATTACACCGAGCAACTCTCCAGCCGCTTTCGCCAAGTCACCACGATCAGCGCTTCCACCGACAATTACGTCTCCTATGCATCCTTCGGCGACGAGAACACCTACAACCTGCGCCTGGTGGCCAACACGCAAAGCGAAATAACATTTTCGCCCAGGGACGTTTTCTTCGCCGGCTTTGAATTCGATCACGAACAGTTTCAGGATACCTACAACGACGACGCCGGCGGCAATCCCTTCAATTTGCCGCGCGATACTTACGCCTTTTTCGCCGAAGATCGCTGGAATCCCGGCAGCCGCTGGTTTGTCACCGCCGGCTTGCGCGTGGACAACATCCGCACTGCCGCTTTGCCCCTCGACCCCATCATCGCAGCCACCTCGATAACGCAGGTCGATCCGCGTCTTTCCGTGGCGTATCTCGCGCGCGAACCGCGCGACGGCTTTTTCGGCGTCACGCGCTTTCACGGCAGCTACGGCACAGGAATCAGCCCGCCGAACGGATTCGAGCTCAACGGCACGAATCCGCGCCTTTTGCCCGAGCGTAATACCAGCTTCGACGCCGGCGTCGAACAGCGCCTGATGGATGGCAAAGCTGTGCTCGACGTCACATATTTTTACAATCGCTTCAAGGACCAAATCACCTACGTCGGCGGCACGACGCTCAGCACCTACACCTACGCCAACCTCGCGAACTCCGATGCGCAAGGCGTGGAAAGCAGCCTCCGCCTTCAGCCCACTCGCTCGATCGCGATGACGCTGGACTACACGTGGCTGAATTCCGCCATCCTGGCGTTGAACGACGCGACGGAGCCACTGGCTCCTTTCGTCGTCGGCGAGCCTCTGATTCGCCGTCCGCGGAATTTGGCCGGCTACGATGTCAGTTGGCGCCACCGCCGGCTGCTGCTCGATTCCAACGCCGTGATTCACGGCGCGGATCTTGACGTTGAGCCCAACTATGGAAGCTATGCGTGCGAACTCGATCTGCCGTGCCTGTTCGAGAATAAACGCTACGTCGACGTCAACGCCGGCTTTTCCTACCAACTGCCGCGCGGCGTGCAAATTTACGGGCGCCTGAACAATCTGCTCGATCAGAAGTATGAAGAGGCGTTTGGTTACCCGGCGCTGCGCCTCAACTTTCTCACGGGCATTAAGTTCAGTTTTCCCGCTGAACATGGCCACGAGAGTCCCTGAGCGCCACTTGTGGCGCATGCGTCGCCGCCGGTCCGCAGAGCCAGCGGGCCGGCGGCGCGCGCGCCATCGGGGCATCGCGCCGCCATTCAGGAGATGCCGCGCCCGATGCTATAATCGGCGCCTCCCATGGCCAGAGTTTCACAAGACGCGCCGCCCATCGCCGCCGAAGTCCTGGCCGCCTACGAGCCGGTGATCGGCCTCGAAGTCCACGTCCAATTGAAGACGGAGACGAAAATTTTCTGCGGCTGTTCCACGCGCTTCGGTGACCCGCCCAATAGCAATACGTGCCCCGTGTGTCTGGGCCTTCCCGGCTCTCTGCCCGTGATGAATCGCCGCGCGCTCGAATTCGCGGTGCGGGCCTCCCTGGCGCTGAATCTTCAGGTCCAGGAGTCGTCACGCTTCGCGCGCAAAAACTATTTCTATCCCGACCTGCCGAAGGGTTACCAAATCTCGATGTACGAACTTCCGCTGGCCACCGGCGGCTGGCTCGAAACCGAATCCGAAGGCGCGACGCTGAAGATCGGCATCACGCGCCTGCATCTTGAAGAAGACGCGGCCAAGAATTTGCACGACGGATTCCCCGATTCGGCCGAGAAAAGCTACGTCGATTTCAACCGCGGCGGCACGCCGTTGATCGAAATCGTCTCCGAGCCCGATCTGCGTTCGCCGGCCGCGGCCTACGCCTACCTGACCACGCTCAAGCAAGTTCTGCAGTACGCCGGCGTCAGCGACTGCGACATGGAAAAAGGCTCCTTGCGCTGCGATGCCAACGTCAGCGTGCGCCGGCGCGGCGAAACCAAACTCGGCACCAAGGCCGAAGTGAAAAATCTGAACTCATTCCGCTATCTGCAGCGCGCGCTCGAATACGAAATCACGCGTCAAATCGGCGTGCTTGAATCGGGCGGCCGAATCGCGCAGGAAACGCGGCTCTTCAACGTCCCGGCCGGCAGAACCGAGCCAATGCGTTCCAAGGAATTCGCGCACGACTACCGCTATTTTCCCGATCCCGATTTGCTGCCTGTGCGCGTGTCCGCGGCGCAACTTGCCGAAATCGCGTCGCAGATGCCGGAGCTGCCCGCCGCCCGCCGCGCGCGCTTCACCGCCGAGTACGGCATCACGCCGTACGATGCCGGCGTTCTGACCGACTCGAGCGAACTAGCCGGCTACTACGAAGAGACGGTTCGCGCCGGCGCTCCCGCGCGTCTGGCCGCTGCCTGGATCCAAACCGAGCTGCTTCGCCAGCGAAATGAAGCCGCCGCCGACGCAACCGGAGCCGAATTCCCGGTGGCCCCAAGCGAGCTCGCGGGCCTCTTCAAAATGATCGAGGACGGCAAACTCACCGCGGCCATGGGCAAGAAAATCCTGCCGAAAATGTTCGGCACCGGCCGCAGCGCCGCCGAGATCGCCGCCGCCGAGGGTCTGGAGAAAATCGACGATACGTCCGAAATCGAACGCCTGTGCCGGGAAGCGCTGGCCGCGAGCCCCGACAACGCCGCGAAGCTCCGCGCCGGGAATCAGGGAGTTTTCAATTATTTCGTGGGCCAGGTGATGCGCGCCTCGCGCGGCCAGGCCAATCCGCAGGTCGTGCAGGAAACGTTGCGGCGTCTGCTCGGCCAGTAGCCCGAGGAACTTTCGCGCCGGATGTCCGTGCGCGAATCTGAAGTTCTGGCGTGATGATTCAGGAGGCGTAACGTGTTGAAGGCCGGCGATCCCGCTCCCAATTTCACGGTTTCCGGCGACGACGGCCGCCCCGTTTCTCTTGCCGATCTCCGCGGCCGCATCGTCGTCCTCTATTTTTATCCCAAGGCCAATACATCCGGCTGCGCGTGCGAAGCCGGAGAATTCCGGGATTTCCAGAAAGAGTTCACCAGGCTGGGAGCGGTGGTTCTCGGTTGCAGCGCCGATCAAATCGACGCGCAGGCGCGCTTCAAGAAAAAAGAACATCTCAATTTCACGCTGCTGAGCGACCCGGATTTTGTGGTGATCGAAAACTACGGCGCCCGGCGGATGAAAAAGTTCCTGGGCAAAAGTTTCCTGGGCATCGTGCGCAGCACGGTCCTGATCGGCCCCGATGGGAAAATCCTGAAAGTGTGGGAGACGGCGCACGCCAAAGGTCACGCCGCCGAAGTGCTCGAAGCCGTCCGCGCCCTGCAAGCCGCGGCCAAAGGCTGAGCCGCGATCGCGCGACGCGTCAGCCTAACCTTGAACGATATGACTCAGACCGGCGCCATTGTCCGTGGCGTGGGCGTGGGCGCCGGTGCCGGCGTGTCCGCTTCCACGCCGCGCCACCCGACCGATCTGCCCTTCACCGCGCCCATCACCGCGCGGAACAGCACCACGTACATCATCTGCCGGTAATAGAATCGCTGCACCAGCACCGGCCACAGCAGCGACCAATCCTCGCGCTTTTCCAGAGAAAACGCGATCACGCACGTCAGCAAATCGATCACCATGAAGCCCGCAAAAAACAGCAGCGATAGCTCCACGTCGGCGGTCGTCCAAAGCGGAGGCAGTTTTGTACCGGGAAACTGGCCCAGTACCCAAAAAATCAGCGAGCCCATAAACAGCAGATCGATGATCGGAGAAAAGAGCGGCAGCAAAAGTTGAAACAGAAAAATGTTCGGCAGCGCCACAAACCCCAGCGTCCCGTACCGCCAGCGCCCCAGCGTATCGCGATGTTTCCAGAACGATTGCAGCGTGCCGAACGTCCAGCGGAATCGCTGGCGCACCAATTGTCCCGGTGTCTCCGGCGCCTCGGTCCAGCCGATCGCGTCCTCGTCGTACAAAATTGCCCAGCCCGCGCGGCGGATCGTGATCGTCAGGTCCGTGTCCTCCGCGACGGTATCGGCGGTGAAGCCGCCGGCCGCGCGAATCGTATCGGTGCGCCACGCGCTCAGCGCCCCGGGCACCACCGGAATGCAATTCAAAAGGTCGAACGCGCGCTTCTCCAAATTCTGGCTGGTCACGTACTCCAGCGCCTGCCAGCGCGTAATCCAGCGATCGCGGTTTCCCACCTTCACGTTGCCGGCCACGGCCGCCACGTGCGGATTGGCGAAATGGCGCACCAGGTGGCGCACCGCGTCGGGCTCGATGTGCGTATCGGCGTCGATCGTCACCACCACTTCGCTTGTGACCTCCGCCAGCGCGTGCGCCAGCGCCGCCGGCTTGCCCCGATTCGGCTGGTGAATAATGCGCACCCGGGAGTCCGCCAGGAAATTACGGTCCAGCAATTCGCCGGTCAGATCCGTCGAGCCGTCGTCGATCACGATCACTTCGAGCGGCGAATAATCGTTGGCCAGCGCCGAGCGCACCGTGCCCACAATCACCGATTCTTCGTTGTACGCGGGAATCAAGATGCTCACGGGCGGCGCGTAGCCAGGCTCCTCCGGTGGCGTGGGCCGCAGTTTCTCAATCAAAGCCAGCAGCCCGATAATCAGAGTGCGCAAGCTCACCAGGAAAATCCCCAGCACGAAAATAAATGCGATCGTGTCGCGCAGATATTCGATCAGGATAAACATCAATCCGTCCGTGCGCGCCACCAGGCGTTCTCTCAGGTCCAGCTCCGGCATGGCCTGCGCTCGCGTCTCGCCCACCAGTTCCGAAACCGGCACCAGCGTGTAGCCCGCCGCGCGCAATTGATCGATGATCATCGGCAGCGCCGCGATCGTGTGGCTGCGATCCCCGCCGCCGTCGTGCAGTAGCACGATGTTTCCGATTCCCGATTGCGCCTGCTGCATCACGCGGTCCACGATGGTTTGCGCCGGCGGCGGAGCGATGCCCCCCGCTTCGCCCCAATCGTGCGGATCGATCTGCGCGCCCACCAGCATGTAGCCCATCGAGAGCGGTATCGGCAGCATCTGCACTTCGTCGGCGGTTTCAGGCTGGTGGTCAATGCCGTAGGGCGGCCGGAAAAGCTGCGTTTTGATTCCCAGCGTGCTGGCCAGCAAGCGCTCGTTCAAATTCAATTCCAATTTGATCTGCGTGGCCGAAAGACTCGGCGTAAACGCCGGATGCGTATACGTGTGATTGCCGATCTCATGACCCTCGTCGTATTCGCGTTTCAGCAGATCGAGCGAATTGTTGGCTTCCACGCCGATTACGAAGAACGTGGCGGGCGCGTGCTTGGCCTTCAGGATGTCCAGAATTTGCGGCGTGTTGCGCGGATCGGGCCCGTCGTCGAAGCTGAGCGCGATCTGTTTCGGCTGCGCGCCCACCTGATAAATGCGGTAGGGCATCGGCAGCGCGTCATAGTGTTCGTCCGTGATCAGGTTCGACGCCGGATCGAAATCGAACGACCGGCTTCCCGCTACCGGCGTGGTAATCGCGTTCCAAATATCGCCCGCGCCTTCCAGGTCGAAATCGAATCCATACGGCACATCGTCCAGCCGCGCGCGCGCGGCATCGTCCGGCCGCGTCACGTCCCAGATGGTCCAAAGCGATTGATCCTCCGAACCGAGCCTCCACAGCGCCGTGCCCTGCACTCCGAGGCGTTCCGCCGCGCGCAATTCGTTGTAGGCGGTCACGCCGTCCAGCATCCACACGTTGTGCACCTGATTGTGCTCGTCGTAGTACGAAAAGTGCGGATTCAGCGTGTCGGAATCGAAGTCGATCGGCGCGTCGGATTCCGACGACGTCACCATCGCTCCCTGCACCGTATCGATGGCCGCGGGCTGCTGCTTCTCTTTTCCAGTGGGCTCGGTCCAGTCGTAAGCGTAGTTGGCCACGCCGGCCACGATCTTTTGCGCCGGCACGACTTTCATCACCGCTTGCAGCCTGTCCACATACCAATCCTGCGCTGCGATGGGCCCCGATTCCGTGTCTTGCGAATACTGGTCGTAATCCATCACGATGATCGCGTCTGACACTCGGGCGATTCCCGCGTAGTCGTAATCCCAATCACCCGCCGGGAGCGCCACCATCAGCTTGATTCCCGCCGCGTGCAGTCCCGCGGCAAGCTCGCCGATGAAATCCGAGAAATTTTTCTGGCTCTTCGGCGGGATCTCCTCAAAATCCGCCACCAGCCCCGGGTTGTTTTCCTTGACGACGTAGGCGATCAATTGCTGCACCAGATGCTGCCGCGCAGTGGGGTTCGCGAGCATCGCAACCGTTTCCGGCACTTGCCACACCGTCCCGTCCGTATTCTGCACCAGCGGCATAATCGGAATTTCCACGCCGGAACTGCTCATCCACTCCGCGAGTTTCGGATCGAGCCGGATATTGTCGCCGGTCGTGCCGCCCGCGCCATTCAACCGGCCGTCCGCGGAATCGGAATACAGCGTGTCCGGGATCAAAACGTCGATGTCTTTGTAGTGCAATTGCAGCGAGGCCAGACTCGTGGCGTCGTACGACACATAAAAAGCCGCGCGCAGCGGATCGTAACTGGCCGGCGGAGTTTCCGATCCTAGCGCGTTCACGCGCCGCCGGAGCCCCGGCCGCCGCTGCGGCGCTTTGGCCTTCGCTTGCGCGCTCAAGAATGGCCGCATCCCGCGATTCTCGGCGAGCTGCTGCATTTCCCCCGGCAAAGTCATGCGGTGCAGCACGCTCGCCGTAAACACCATCAGAACCAGCACCAATACCAGCGCCGTGATTTCCAGGACCCACCGCAGCCGCCGCCAGCGGCGCCGCTGCTCGTCGTAAAATATTGGCCTGTGCGTTTCCATACGGGGAATTTGGGCAAGCGATCCGACAAGGACCTGTCCGCGGCTCCCTCCGAGGAGCTTTGCACGTGATGTTACCGCGAGAGGGCCATGGAGTCATCCCATCGCGATTCGAGAATTTCCTCGCGGAAGCAACGTCTCCGCGTTGCTGTCCCGCTACCTGGTTTGATGCGCCCACGCCGAACCGGGGTCAGCCGCGCTGCGCGATTTTCCTGCGCGGGGCAAAGAATATAGCCCCCAGCGCAAACACCGCCGGAAAGCATTCCAGCATGTAGCGCGGCTCCGGCTCCTGCCCGCGCGAAAAGAACACCGTTCGCGTGACGCAGAATAGCACAAGGAATGCGATCGCCCAGAGCCGCCCCGGCGGCCACGCCGCGCGCCGCCCCATTGCCCGCAACACTCCCGCAAACGCCAGCGCCGAATAGAATATGGCCAGCGCGAACAGCAAAGAGCTCATGATGAAATCTTCAGCGCCCTGCTGTTGATACTGCTCTGCGGGCGGCCATATCTCTCCGGAATAATCGGTCAGATCGGTGCGCGGATGGAACCACATCGTGAACATTCGCTTAAACGGAATCTCGAGATAAGTCCGCAGCGGATGCCGCGCCGCGCGTTCCCGCGCCAGCTCTCCGAATTGTGCATCCCAATCCGCCGTGAAATCGCAACAGTTCTCGTCGTACTCGTCGTACAGCGCCGCCACGCGTGCGCGCTCATCGTCGGAATCGAAGGCCGACGCGGGCAGATCGGACATGTTCAGCGGTTGATCGCCGATATTCCACGCCGTCAGGTAAACGTCGCGGTAGTGCACCAGCCACGTTTCCGTCCACGCGTCGAATCCCCGCGACGCGATTTCGCCGGGCAGCAGAATGTAGGTTCGCGTGATGGGCTGAAATTCGTGGAGCATGATCGCGTTGCGCGCCGTCCACGGTATCAGCGGAATCACGAATCCCAGCGCGGTGATCGCTCCCACGCGCGCCAGCTTTCCCCAGTCCGCCGCGCGCCGCCAGCGCCACGTCAACACCAGGCCCAGCGCGATCAGAATCAGCGGAGTTTCCGGCCGCACCAGCGTCCCCAGTCCAACCGCCAGTCCGCCAAGGAACCATCGATTCAGCAGCAGCGCCGCGAATTTATTTCGGGGAGCATCCTCAGCCTTGCCCGCCGCCGTGCGCCCCCACCTCAAATGCTCGCTCCCCGCACAAGCCGCCGCCATCGCCACCAGCGCCATCGCCGTAAAAAATGTCGCCAATGTTTCCGTCAGCGCCACCGCCGTGTAATTCGCCAGAAATGGACACGCCACCGCCAGCCACATCGCTACCAGCGCCGCTCTCCTCCGCCACTCCGGCGGCGCGATCCACGCCGCCAGCGCCGCGGCCAGCAAACAAGTACCCACGTCGAGCACGACCTGCACCAATATCTGTGGCAGCAGCCCGCCGCCAAATACGCGCGTGACCCCGGCCAGAAATATCGGATATCCCGGCATGCGCACGTCCACCGGCGTCGGCAATTTCTGATCCAGAACCACGCCGTAAATTCCGGTGGTCCGCAAGTTCGCCGCAAGTTGCTCGTACATCACGCTATCGCCCTCGTTCGGGCTCGTCGTGAACACAAAAACGATGCGCAGCGCCAGCGCCGCGACGACCGCCACGATCCACAACCAGCGATAGAGTTTTTGGGATTTCACCTGGTTCGCGCCATCCGCCGTCATCAACGCTCTTCCACCGGCTCCGGATGGATGCTGACGCGAAAAATCTGCGGAAATTTTTCTTTTACCCGGTCCTCCAGCGCGCCCGTAGCGTCGTGGATTTCCGTGATTGGCAGATTGCCGTCCATCGCGCAGTGGCACGCCACCAGAATTTTGTTCTCGACCCTGTGCGCGTGCACTTCGTGGCAATCCACCAGTTCGTGGTATTCGCGCACCAGAGTGTTGATGTACTCCTCGATCGCGCGTCCCAGTTCCTTCATCTCGCCCGCGCTCGAATCCGCCGCGGGAATGTGCGTACCCAGCGGTTCGATGTGCACATTCACCTGCGCCGGCCCGCTCTGCGACGCCGCGCCCGGCAGTTTGCTGATTTCATCCTCCAGCTCGCTGGCGTGCCGGTGCGCTTCGCGCAGCGTGGCCCTTTCGTCCACCTCGAGGTGCAGATCGATCAGCAGCCGCCCATCCAGTTGATGCGCCGAAAGTTCGTGAATCGGCAGGCTGCGGCGGTCGGCGATGTCGCGAATTTCGTCGAACAGATGCTCGTTGCGAGCCGCGCGCGGCTCCATGTGCACCATCACGTCGGCGGGGATAATCTCCGCCACGCGCCGCTCCACCGAATCGCTGATCTCATGCACGTGCTCAAATGTAGCCGTGCGCGGCACGCCGATCGTCACGTCCACAAAGTGCCGGTTGCCCGCGCGCCGGACGCGCACGCGCTCCGTCCCCAGTACGCCATCGATCTGATCGATTTCCGCCGCCAGGCGCTGCTGCAATCCTTCCGGCGCGGCATCCAGCAGCGCGTCCAGAGTGCGCCGCCCCAGCAGGGAGCCGACCCAAATAATCACGCCCGCGACCGCCAGCGCCGCGATCGGATCCGCGTAGCGCAGCCATTCCATTCCCGTGCGCCGCCCCAGCCACACCGCCGTCATCCCCAGCATCACGACGAGCGTGCTCCACACGTCGGTGGAAAAATGCAGCGCGTCGGCTTCGAGCGCGTCGCTTCTATACTGCTTCGCCACGCGCGTCAGAATCCGCGATCGCACCAAATCCACAATCACGGCCACGCCCAGCGCCGCGATCGCCAGCAGACTCGGCGCGATCTCCACCGATTGAAAAAACAGCCGCCGAAACGCTTCATAGATTACGTACACCGCCGTCAGCATCAGCAGTCCGGTCTCGACAAACGCCGAAAAATTCTCCACCTTCCCGTGCCCGTAGAGATGGCTCGAATCCGCAGGACGGTCGGAGACTCGCACCGAGAGGTAAGTCAGAATCGCGGCGATCAGATCGAGGCAGGAATGCAGCGCTTCGGAGAGAACACCCAGGCTGTGCGTCACCACCGCCAGCACAACCTTGATCGACACCAGCACCACGGCCGAGCCCACCGAGCCCAGCGCCGCCCGCTGCTTGGCGGCTTGGCCGACCACCGTCTGCCGCCTCAGATTGTCGAAGTATTCGTCGGCGCGGCTCATGCGCGTTGATTATACGCTCGGAATAAAAAACGGCGCCCGTGCACCTCGCGCGCACGGACGCCGCATCTCGCAGCCGGACGCCAGCCCCGCGGCCGGCGCGCGCCGCGCTCAATCGAGCGGCGGTGGAGTCACCAGGGGCAGCCGTTCGGGCTCGCCGCGCGGCCCGTGCACTTCCACGTCGTCAAACAGCAACGATGGTGCGACAACCGCGCTCGGCACTCCGCCATCGGCGCTGCCAAACGCCGCCAGCGCCGTGCCGCCGAATCCTTCCACCTGATTCTGCGCGAACGAAAACAGCGCCGGGTCGCTGCCGATGCCTTCAAGGTTCCGCAGCGTCTTGATCGTCAGGCCAGCCAGCCGCGCGCCGCGCACCAGCTCCTCATGCCCGTCCGCCACGTACACGCGATACACCTCGAGCGGCAGTCGGTCGCCCGTCGCCACACCCGCCGCGGCCACCGCCAGCACGTCGGACATATCGTCCTGCTCGCCGATGGCCAGCACCGGGTTGTCCATTCGCCGCACTTCGATGCACCAGCTCTGCCCATCCTGTTTGCAGGCGTCCAGAAATTTCTGCTTCAGCGCCGCCGGCGCGGACGTGTCGTCCGACATGAAAAATAGATTGCTCAGCATCGGCCGGGGATCGGCCAGAAACGTTGAGCGTCCGTGTCCATTCGAGTGCTCGAAATCCGGCCCCGGCCGCCGCGACATCAATAGCTGCCGCAGTATCCCGTCGTCCACCACCGTCACCTTTTGCGCCTTCACGCCCTCGTCGTCCACGTCGTACGCGCCGACCAATTCCTGCCCGTTCCATTGTTTCGCCGTCGGATCGTCCACCAGCGTCACGCTCGTCGGCAGCACGCGCGTTCCCGGACGTCCGGTCCAATCGCTTGTGCCGCCCAGCCGCTCCATCATCTGATCGAACTCCGGCACCATGGAGACCGGCCCGCGCGCTCCGGAAAGCGACGGCCCCAGCATCTGTGCCAGCAGCGAACCCGACGCCGTCGCGTCGAACAGGATCGGCCCTTCGTAATCCGGCATCGGCGGCGCGGCCTGCAGCGTCACCAAATCCTGCCCCGCCTTCACCAGCGCGTCGCGCACCGCGTCCGCCGCAGGCAATTCGCCGGCGGTGTTCGCGTACGTGGCGTAGAAATTGTGCACGCCCGTGCCGTCTCCGGATTCGCTCGTCATGCTCGCTTCAATCGCCGCGAGCGAGCGGTTCACGCGCATCACCGTTCCTTCGCTGGTCATTAAATACGTCGTTGTGAAAATCAGCCGGTACGTTACGCGCGATCCGTAAATCTGCGGAAACGCCCGCAGCGCCGCGGACGCCGCCTTGGCCTCCGCCTCCCAATTGCGCGTCGTCCAATCCGGTGTTTCAAGCGGCTCCACGTCGGTCGTCGGCGTCTCCTGCGAAAAATCCGCGATGGTCGGCGCGTTCGCCAGGCGGTTCAGAAACGCCTGCTTCTTCGAGAGATTCTCCAGCGCCTCTTTGTAAGCCTGATCCGTCGCCAGCCATAAATCCTCGCGCAGCGAATCGTAATCGCGATCGATGCCCACTTCGCCCGTCGAGCCCAGAAATCCGCTGAAACCCTCGCTGCCGATGAAGTTCGAGCTATCCACCTGATAATTTCCCACGCGCACGTCCACGCTCATCAATCGATTGCGCGTGCTCGTCGACGAAATCAGCGCCCCGAATTCCGCCGTGATCGTCCGCTCGTCCAGATCCAGCAGGCGATATTCGATGTAGTACGGCTTCACCGGCGGACTCCCGGCTTCGATTGGAATCGCGAGGCGATCGCGCGAGCGCGCCATTTCATCGCGCATCGAATCGAGCGTGTGATCCACAACGCTCGCCGGCGCGGGCGTCTGCGCCACTCGCGGCGCACTCTTCCGTGCCGCGGCCGCAGCCACCTTGCCGCCCGGCGCCGCCGCGAACACCGCTCCCGCCGCGCCCAGGATCCACAACGCGCCCATCGCCGCCCTCACTTGTACCGAGCCGCTCATCACTGGCCTCCCTTGGCGTCCGGATCGTGCGCGGGCGGCGGCAAAATCGGCGGCCGGTCCGTGGCCGTCTCTTTCTTTTGCACTTCCATTTCGGAAATCAAAATCGCTGGAGACACCGCGGCCACCGGAATCGATCCCGATTCCGCGCCGCAATATCCGTTGAACACTTCCGGCGTATCGCCCGTGGCGATAATTTTCGATAGCGCCGTAAGCCGCGTTCCGACGATGTCCACGCCGCGCACCATCTCGTCCGGCCGCCCGTCCGCGAACACTTTGTAAACCACCAGCGGCGTCACCTGAAACGCCTGCGGCTGCCCGCGTCCCGTCATCGTGAACCCGCCCTCGATGTCGTCGATGAACAGACCGAACGGTTTGCCTTGCTTGCGAATCTCCTCGATGAACATGCGCCGCAGCTCGGAGTTCGATACCTCGTGGCTGCTCTCCACGATCAAATTGCCCTGCCGCGAAACCGGTTGATAGCCGATCTGCCGCCGCCCGTGTCCATTCGATTGCGGAAATCCCAGAATCGGCTGGCGCGACATCTCAAAATCTTTCAGGATGCCGTGATCCACCAGCGTCACGCGCTGCGACGGCACACCCTCGTCGTCGAACGGGTAATCGCCCAGAAGCACCGTTGACCCCACGCGATGCATCGTCGGGTCGTCGTAAATCGAAATGAAATCCGGCAGCAAGAGCTGGCCGACCTTTTTCGCGAACGTCTGGCCTTCGTTGACGTCCTTCTGCCGGAATCCTTCATCCGGATGCCCGAACACTTCGTGAAAGAAAACCGCCGCCGCGCGCCCCGTCAATAGCGTGGGGCCCACCACCGGTTCCACCAGCGGAGCCGCCACCAGCGCCTCAAGCTCTTTCCGCAGCGCCGCGCATTCCGCCAGCACCGTCGCGTCGCTCGGCTCTTCGGCCGGATCGTCCCAATCGAAATTGTAGTAACGATCGATATCCATCCCGTCCGGAGCTTTGCCTTGAATGAAAAGTTCCAGGCGATAGCGTACCGAACCGAACTGCAACCGGCTGCCCTCGCTTGACACTTGATATTCGTTTTCCGCGTCCGCCGAAAATGTCGCGATCGAATTCAAAATCTGCGGCGATTCCCGGAATGTTTTCGTGTACAGCCGCACCTTCGCTTCCCACGGAGTGCGGTCGAAATGCAGCGCAACCTCCGGTCCGTACGAAACGTGCGGCTCTTCGTGCGAAAAATCCGGCGCCGCGCCTTCGGCCGCCTGCGCCTGCACTTCCTTGCTGGTTTCGATCTTGATGAACTCTTCCGCCGCCGCTCGGTATTGCTTCTGCGTTTCCGCCCACACCGCTCGACGCAGCACGCCCGGATCGTCCTCCACCGGCGCGGACCGCCCATAGCTGGCCGGATCGGGCGGCGGCGCGTTGCCCACTTGATGCGTGTTGTCCAGCGTGTAGCTGCCGACGCGCACTTGTGCCTCGATCCAGCGCGATGCGGAATGCTCGCTCGAAAGCAGCGCCCCATTCGAGCCCGATACGTCCATCCGGTCGCTTGACGTCAGCGTGTAGCGAATGAAATATGCCGCCGGATCGGCCTTGCTTAGAATCGGCATTTCGCGATCGAGCTCCTGGCTCATCGCTGCGATCGCCGGTGCAGGCGTGGCCTGCGGCGGCGCCGCGGACTGTGACGCAGCGGCGCGGGCGTCTGCGTTTCCTCCGGCGCGCGCCGGGGACGGAGAAATCGTCACCGCGAAAAGTGAAACCAATAGAGCGAATGAAATTGTTTTCAACCAGGTTTTCAGCAAGGGACTCCTTCGACCGACCGCAGTGTGCGAAATATCTTTAGAGTTCAGTCAACCAGTGTAAGCCGCCATCGCGTCAATCTCAAACTTGTGTGTTCTGTGGCTGCAATCCGAAGTCTGCCCGGCGCACGCGCTCTACTTCGAGCCCGCCTTCATCAAAGTCGGCGACAGCAAATCCACGTCTTCGGCGGGAATTTCCACCACGCTCGCGCCCGGCAGCATCTTCACGATGGCGTCGCGGAACCCCGCTACGTTGCCCACGAAAATCACGTCCAGGTCCTGCGGGTCGAAATATTTCTGCGCCACGCGCTTCACGTCGTCCGCAGTCACCGCGCGAATGCGCTGCTGGTACGTGTCCAGATAATCCGCGGGCAAATTGTAAAACGCCGCGCCGAGCACGCGATCGGCCACATCCGAAGGCGTCTCCGTATGCAGCGGATATACGTCGGCCAGATAATCCCGCGCCACGTTCAGTTCATCCGGCGTCACCTCGCCCGAGGACATCTTGCGTAGTTCGTCCAGCACAAGTTGCGTCGCGGGAACCGTCTCGTCCGTGCGCGTGAACGTGCTCACTTCAAAATCGCCGGCCGTCCGGTAACTCGGAAATTCCGATGAGGCGTCGTACGTCAGTCCTTTTGTCAGCCGCACCGCTGTGTTCAGCCGCGCGTTGTACGAGCCGCCGAAAATCTGATTGGTCACCTGCAGCGCCAGATAGTCGGGATTGCCGCGCGCGATGCCCGGGCGCCCGATGCGAATCTGCGTCTGCACCGCGTCCGGCTTTTGCACCAGGAAGACGCGCAAGCCCTTGGGCCGCGCCGCGTCGCTCCCCGCTGCGCTCGCCGCCGCCGCCGCGTCGTCCGCCGCGCCGCCATTGGTCCACGAGCCCAGATATTTTTCCGTGGCCGCGAAGGCCTCTTCCGGCGTGATCGAGCCGGCGAACGCCAGGAGCGCGCCTTTCGGAAAATAGTGCTTGTCGCGGAAAGCCACAATGTCATCGCGTTTCAAATCGCGCACCGTTTCCGGAGTGCCGTCGCCCGGCATCCCGTAAGTGCTCCCGCCGAACACCACGCGGCGAAACGTCGCCGACGCCAGATATTCCGCGTCGTCGTAGGACATCGATAGATCGGACAGCGCCTGTTCCCTGCGCCGCTCCAGCTCCATTGCCGGAAAGTTGGCGCGCAGCGTAACGTCCGACATCAGGTCCATGGCCTCGTCGAAATCTTTTTTCACCACCGTCGCTTCGATCGTCGTGCAATCTTCCGAAGCGCTGGCTTCCAGCGTGCCGCCCACGAAATCGATGGCGCTCGCGATGTCCTGCGCCGAGCGTTTTTCAGTTCCTTCCGTCAGCAGACTCGCCGTCATGTCCGCCACGCCCGGCTTGCCCGCCGGATCGGAAGCCGAGCCCGCGCCCGGTATCAACAATTCAATGCTCACCGACGGCTGCGCGTGATCCGGATCGGGATCCGTCGCCACAAAGACGCGCAATCCATTCTCAAATGTTTTTGTCGCGACTTTCGGAAACACAAACGGCCGCGGCGGCGCAAGCGGCGGCATATCCGGAACCAGTTGCGCCGCGGGCGCTGGCGCGGCGGCCGGAGCAAGCGTCGGCGCCGGAGCGCTTTGCTGTGCCGCGCCGGCCGCGTAGCCAAACGCAATCGCTCCCGCCAGCGCCCAGCACATCGCCCCGCGCACAATAATGTTACGATTCAAAATCAATCGTCGCTCCAGATTTGCTTTAGTTCCCCGCCTGTGGCGCCGGAGCCGTGGGCACGTCAACTTCCACCAGCGTCGCGTGCTCCGGAACAAAATATTGCTTCGCGACGCGCTCAATCTCTTCCGGCGTGACGCTCAAATAGCGATCGAGATCGGTGTTGTAGAGATTCGGATCGCCGCCAATCACGGCGTAAGGCCCCAGCGCCGACGCCACCTCTTCGTCGCTCTCGCGTCCCAAAATGAACGCGGCCGTCTGCTGATTCTGAGCTTTTTCGAGTTCGTGCGCGTCGAGCGGAGCGGCCTTCATCCGGTCCAGAACGCCCTGAATTTCTTTTTCGCCTTCGGCGTTCGTATGCCCTTGATTCATCACCGCGACCACGAAAAACAGATTCGGGTCCTCCGTGAAATTTCCTCCGCCATCCACTTCCACCGCGATGCGATCGTCATACACCAGCTTGCGGTAAAGCCAGCTGCTCTCACCGCTCGCCAGAAGATTTGAAACCAGATCCAGCGCGTACGAATCCGGCGAATATTCCGCCGGCATCTTGTATCCGTAAACGAACGCGGGAAGCGGCGTGTCCGGATACGTTTTCACCAGCGTTCGCTCGGCCGTCTGCGGCGGCTCGACGGCGGTGACGCGCGGCACGGGCATCCCGGACTTCGGAATTCCGCCGAAATATTTCTCGGCCGCAGCCACCGCGCCGTCGGCCGAAAAATCGCCCACCAGAATCATCGTGCAGTTGTCCGGCCGATAGTAGGTGTTGAAAAATTCCTGCACGTCCGGCAGCGTGGCTTTGTCCAGATCTTCCATGCTGCCGATGGTGGTGTGCTTGTAGGGATGCACCGTGAACGCCGCGGCGTATAAATCCTCGATCACGCGCCCGTACGGCCGGTTGTCCACGCGCAGCCGCCGCTCTTCCTTCACCACTTCGCGCTCGGACTCGAAATGTTCCTGCGTGATTTTCAATCCGCCCATGCGGTCGGCTTCAAGCCACATCACGCGCTCGAGAGCGTTGCTCGGAAACGTCTCGTAAAACACCGTCACGTCGTCTTCGGTGAACGCGTCGGATTCCCCGCCCAGCGCCTCGATTACGCGCGTGTGCTGCTCCGGCGCCACGTGCGTCGAGCCTTGAAACATCAGATGCTCGAACAAGTGTGCGAATCCCGTGTGTCCCGGCCGCTCATCCTTTGAGCCGACGTGGTACCACATCTGCAAACTGATCACCGGCGCGTCGTGATTTTCCACCATCACTAAACGCAGTCCGTTGTCGAGCGTGTGCGTCACAATCTGCAATTGGGCTGGCCGCACCGCGGGCGCCACTGCGGGCGCGGCGGCTGCGGCGGGCGAAGGTGCCGCCGTCTGGCCCCTCGCGCCGGGCGCTCCCGTCCCTGCCAGACACAGGGACGCGGCAACTAGAGACGATATGAGAGATCGTTTGCTCACGGAATAATATTGGTCGTCAGCCTGCGGTTCCGCCACATACCTATACAGACGCGCCGCGATACATTTTGGATGCGGCCGAACGCAGAAAGGAGACCCCCGCCGGACACCGCCGCCGCAATCTGAATCTTAGCCTCGCAAGTTTCAGCAGGGCACACTTGAGAACGAACCCACCGGGCACCCCGGCTGCGTAGCCGGTTTCCCGCGCAACACGATCGGCAGCACGATCGCGGGAACCGCCACCAAGACCGTCAGCGTTATGATCTCGCCCTTCGTTAGATGGCGGCCGATCACCGGTCCGTTTCCGCCCGCGTCATCGAGCGACGTGCTGGATACCGCGTCGGCGATTTCTTCCGGGGTAGCTTCCGTGGGCGCGTCCGGCGAATGGCCCAGGCGCATCATCGCGATTTGCCCAGCGATCAGGTCCTGGCAGGGCCCGGTCACAGGGCAGAAGTGAACCAGCCCCTCGAAATCGAGAACATAGAACACGTCATTTTCATAGTAAAAGTAGACGTCGGCGCCAACCACTCCCGCCACACCCGCCGGCGTATGCACCTCGAATTTCGCATTGGGCCGCGTAAACTTCACCACGTTCGCGCGCATCCGGCCGTAGGTCAAATCGATCTGCGACTGCTGTTGCGCGGAATTATGCTGCGTAATCTCCATCGTCGAATCGGCGCCGACGTTGATCACCGAACCGTCATCCAGTCCGACGCGCGCGCGCCCATCCGGCTGCGTCTCAATCACGTCGCCCCAATCCACCGGCGTCTTCAGCTCCGCCGTCATTTGCTGCGAGCCGCGCGCAATGTCTACGGATGGAATCAATCGCGCGATTTCGCCTGCGGGCTGCGGCGCGGCCGCCTGCCCCATCCCCAGCGGCGGAAACGCCATCGCCGAAATCAAGACGGCGACAATCACCGCACCCAAAGGTGAACGCATGTTCATAAAATTTCTCCCAAGCTTTTAGGATAGCCCCCATGCTCTGTTACCGGACGGTCAGCCGAGTGTCAACGCTCGCGCGAAGGCGTTGTCCCGTATCGGCCAATACGCGGGCACCGGGCGCTGGAGCGTGTCGCCCAACTAGGCACACGCGAAACGGGAACCGACGGTCGCGGGTCACCGAGGTTCTATAATCGAAGCTGCCATGCGCGCACTTATCTCGTTACTGGTCACGGCTGTCGCCGCTCTCGGCATCTACTATTTTTTCCTCAAGCAGGCGGCGCCGGCTCCCGGCATGGCCGTGACGCAAGAGGTCTCGCTGACCGGCGTGCAGACGGATCTGCTGTCGATCGCGCAAGCCGAACGCGCTTACAACGCGCAGAATGGCGGCTACGCCACGCTCGACCAACTCACTTCGAGCGGCGCGCTCACTATGGAACGCTCCGGCCGCGACGGCTACACATATGCGATCGCCGCCACGCCCAACGGTTTTACGGCCACCGCGACGTACACCGCGCCGCCGCCTCCTCCGCCGCCGATGGGCCAGCCCGCGGCGATTCCTCTGCACTACCCCACGATGTCGATCGACCAAACCATGCAGGTTCACCAGGGCGATTAGCGCCGCAGCTTTGCCATCCGCGCCGCGCGGAAGGGGCAGCGAAGGCGTGTGTTAAGATAGCCGCCGGATGAATCCGGCGCTGAAGCATCTGTCCGAGTTGCAGGCTGTGGACCTGAGCCTGAACCAACTGCGCGCGCGGTTGGCTGAATTCCCTCGCCGGTTCGCCGAAGCGGATGCCCGCCTGGAGGCGGCGCGCGGCGAATTGGCGGCCGCCAAGCAAGCCCTGCTTGACAGCCAAAAAGACCGCAAGAAATACGAGCTGGACGTCGCGCAATGGAAAGAAAGCGCGCGGAAATATCGCGACCAAAGTTTTCAGGTCAAAACCAACGAAGCCTACAAAGCCCTCCAGCACGAAATCTCAAACGCCGAATCCGAGATGGGCCGCGCCGAAGACCGCTTGCTCGAGCGCATGATGGCCGGCGAAGAGTTTGAACGCCGCGTCCCCGCCGCCGCACAGGCGCTGGCGGAAGCCGAAACGGCGACCGCTGCGGAGCGGCGCGCGATCGAGGCCGATAAAGCCGCCGCCGAAAAAGAACTGGCCGCCGCGCAGGCTCGCTACGACGAAGCGGCGCGCGGCGTGCCCGAAGATCTTCTGGAGGACTACCAGAAAATTGCGGTGCGCCGGCACGGCATAGGACTGGCCGAAGTGCGCCACGAAAGTTGCGGGCAGTGCGGCGTGCGCATTCTGCCGCACGTTGTGCAGGACCTCGGGCGCGCGGGCTCGGACGACATTTTTCATTGCGAGACCTGCACGCGCATCCTTTGGCTGGCCGATTCCGCCGGCGCCGCGGCGGGCGCCTCCTTCGCTGGCGGCGCGCCGCAAGATGCGGAGCGCCGTGAAGATTAGCGGCTCGGCACGCATCTCCGGCGGCGCGGTTCGCCGATTCCTGGCATGAAACGATTCACCAAGAATGCGGCGCGGCTGTTTCACGAGCCGGCGGCTGCCGCGCCCGCGGGGCCGGTGCACGTCGCGCAGATTGACGGCGCGGCGCGCGGCAACCCGGGGCCGGCGGCGTACGCCGTGGTGCTGCGCGGACCGGACGGCGAGCGCGTGGAATCGTTTGGCAAGTACATCGGGCGCGCGACGAACAATGTTGCCGAATATTTCGCGCTGATCGCGGCGCTGGACGCGGCGGCGGCGCGCGGGATTCGCCGGCTGCGCATCGAGAGCGACTCCGAACTGCTGGTGCGCCAGATGCAGGGCCACTACAAAGTGCGCAGCGCGGATTTGCGTCCGTTGCACGAGCGCGCGCAGAAAGCGGCGAAGGCGCTGGAGCATTTCGCGATCGAGCACATCCCGCGCGAGCGCAACGCCGATGCCGATGCGGTGGCCAACGCGGCGCTGGACAACACGTCGGGGCGAAGCGCGGGCGCGCCGCCCGTGGCGCGGCCGATTCGCACGCGCGCGAAATATTCGGGCGGCAGGCTGATTCCGGCCGTGCCGCTCGAACTCAGCGAAGGCGACGAAGTGATCGTCACGATCGAGCCGATCCGGCGAACGAACCCCAGCTAAGTGTTTATAGAGCGATCGAACTTCCAATCACGCCGGGACTTCGGAAAAACTAAGACTTCAAAGAGTACGAGCGATAGAGCGTGTCGCGCTGCGCGGGTGTGTAGCCTGCGTCAAAGATGATCCGGCGCAGCTCGGCTTCATTCGTGCGGTTGCGCACGCCGGCGGCGAAGACCACGTTTTCTTCGATGAGGATGCTGCCGACGTCGTCGGCGCCGAATTGCAGGCCGAGCTGGCAGATTTTGATGCCGGGCGTGAGCCAGCTGGATTGGATGTGATCGATGTTGTCGAGATAAAGACGGCTGATGGCCAGCGTTTTCAGATAATCGAACGCGGTGGCTTCGGGAACTTTTTTGCCGAGCGGCGTGTTTTCGGGCGCGAACATCCAGGGGATGAAGGCGGTGAAGCCGCCGGTTTCTTCCTGAATGCGGCGCAGGGTTTCGAGGTGATTCACGCGATGGCGGTACTCTTCGCCGCAACCGAACATCATGGTGGCGGTGGTGCGCAGGCCGAGCGAGTGCGCGATGCGATGCATTTCCACCCATTCGTTGACGGTGCACTTGAGCCGCGAGATGCGTGCGCGAATTTCGTCGTCCAGTATTTCGGCGCCGCCGCCGGGGATGGAATCAAGGCCCGCGGCCATCAGGCGCGCGATCGTATCGCGCACGGACAGGCCCGAGACTTCGGCGATGCAGCCGATTTCAGGCGCGGAAAAACAGTGCAGATGGACTTGCGGGAAACGTTCTTTGAGCGAGCGCAAAAGATTTTCGTAGTATTCAATGCGCAGATCGGGGTGCAGTCCGCCCTGCAAAAGGATTCCGGTGCCGCCAAGCTCGATCATCTCCTCGATTTTTTTGTAGATGGACTCGAAGGAGAGCAGATAGCCCTCTTTCGAGCCCAGCGGGCGGTAGAAGGCGCAGAAGGAACAGTACTCGGTGCAGAAATTGGTGTAATTGATGTTGCGGTCGATCTGATAGGTGGCGACGCGCGGATCGGTTTTTTTGCGGCGCACTTCGTTGGCCGCCATGCCGATGCCGATCAGGTCGTCGGAGCGGAACAGGTCGAGCGCTTCTTGTGATGAAATCCCCATTGCGGTCTCTTCTTTCTCTCTTCTACTGCGCAGCGCGCGCGACGGAAGTTGGCATCAGAGCGAACTCGAACGGGCGCGCTTGCGGAATCAATTTGGCGGCGGCGGCCAGGCGATAGAACAGGTCAAGGCCGGCGAGATTTTCATCGTCAAGCGAATAGTCGATATTCTCGCGCAGATACGATTCGAGCGCGCGGGGCGGCAGATCGAGTTTGAGCGCGGCGCCTTCCGCGATGTCTGGGATGTGCGCGAGGCCGTAGGCTTTGGAGGTTTCAAAATCGGCCAGGACTTCGCGCGTGACGACGCCCCGGCGCGCGGCCCACACGGCGAGGACGCAGGAGCGCCCGGTCATTTCATGCCATTGCTGCGCAACATCGTAAACGAAGAGCGTGTTGACGCCCGGCACGGGTTGCTCGTCGTCCGAGCCGCCGCAACAGCCGCCCTCGCCCGGGACTTTGCTGGCGAGCGCGTCCACTTTCAATCGCACGCGCAGCGCGGGATCGCCGATCAGCAGCGCGGCGTCGGCATCGGCCAGCATGGCGGCGGGATCGGGCTCGGCTTCGACAAATTCGGGCTCGATGCCCCACAGGCCGCGGCAGAGCAGACGCACGAGCGCGATCGAGCTGCGGGAATTTTGATCGAGAGCGAAGCGGCGCACGCGATCGATCGGCTTGCGCGCGACGACCAGGATGCTGCGGACTTCGTTGCGCGCGGCCACGGCCATGCCGGGCAAAATCTCAAGGCCGTCGATGCGTTGATATTCGATCGCCGGGATCACGCCGATGTC
>Ga0182015_10000210_pt1 | contig 84329 bp, 86 predicted proteins | sample 712P3MmetaG_FD_120478 | JGI IMG/M metagenome (GOLD analysis project Ga0182015, IMG submission 120478) | Permafrost microbial communities from Stordalen Mire, Sweden - 712P3M metaG | ecosystem: Environmental > Terrestrial > Soil > Wetlands > Permafrost | place: Sweden: Stordalen | collected...
ACGTGCTCGGGGCGGACGCCGAGGCCGACGAGGCGCGCGGGGATGCGGCGCAGGATGGGGAAGTGTTTCAGGAGAAAGAGAGGCAGCGGAAGACGCTTCAGCGGGGTGGTGGTTTTGAGCGCGGGGAAGATGAAGCGCTTGTGAGCCATGACCTGACCGGCTTGCGTGACGCGCGTGGGAAATTCGCGGCGCTGTTGGACTTTGTGAAGATGCGCGTCGGCGGAGCCGTTTTGCGACAACGGTTGCGCGAGGAGATTGGCGGTGGCGACGGCGTCCTGAATGGCGAGGTTGATGCCGACTCCGCCGACGGGAGACATAGCGTGCGCGGAGTCGCCGATGCAGAGAAGGCCGGGGCGGGACCAGTGGCGTAGACGGTCGACGGAGACGGACAAGAGCTTGATATCGTCCCAGTCTTTGAGCTCGTCGGTGCGGCCGCGGAGAAAGGGCGCAACGGTCTCCAGGTCGTGGCGAAACGCGGGTAAGCCTTTTTGCCTGATGGCGTCGAAGGCGCCTTTGGTGATGACGTAGGCGCATTGCCAGTAGTCGTCGCGGTTGAGCATGACGAGGAGTTTTCCGGCGCGGAAGCGGCCGAGGGTTTGCTCGGGGTCACCGGACTGGCGCGAGACGCGCATCCAGAGCACATCGATGGGCGCGCCGAGATCGAGCACCTGGAAGCCGGCTTTTCCGCGCACGATAGAATGACGGCCGTCGGCGCCGACAATTAGATTGGCGCGAAATTCCCTTGGGCCCTCCTTAGTGTTTGCGCGCACTCCTACTACGCGATCGTGCTCGATAAGCAGGTCGGTGACTTCCGATTCCATGCGCAGGTGGAATTCGGGGTAAGGCTTGGCATTTTCGGCGATGAAATTCAGAAAATCCCATTGGGGCATCAGGCCGACAAATTTGCAGTGCGTGGGCAAGTGGGTAAAGTCGGCGATGGTGACTTCGAAATCGCCGATGAAGGCACCGATGTGGGTCAGCTCCTGGTGATGGCGGCGCAGAAAATCTTCGAGCAAGCCCAACTCGTACATCAGCTCGAGCGTGGAAGGGTGAATGGTGTCGCCGCGAAAATCGCGGAGAAAGTCGGCGTGTTTTTCGAGGACGAGGACGTGGATGCCGGCGCGTGCGAGAAGAAAGCCGAGCACCATGCCTGCCGGGCCGCCGCCTACGATGCAGCAGGTGGTGTCGGGTGATGCGGGAGAGGGAGGGTTGGTGGGCATCCGTCAGGGCCTGATGAAGTGTGCCACAAGGGGAGGGGAGTTGGGTGAGAAGGGCGGGTCGTCGCGCGAATCGTCTCGGTATAGGGGGCGCTGGTCGGGAATCCGAGCCTTTCGTCGGGTAATGGATGCGGACGAGTGGCATTGGCATAGAGACTGGGGATCGTGGAGGAACGCTATGCGAATGATGGGAGCACTATTGCTGGCGGCGGTGAGCTTGAGCGGGGATTCGTGGACACTGCCGCAAGGACTGGCGGTAAAAGAGAACGAGCCGAGAACGTACCGATTCAGCGTGGACTACACTACCGCAGACGTCCGGGGGCAAATATTCCGTCGGCAGCGGGTGGCGGCAGAGTATACGCGGGGACTGGCGGGCGGGGATGTAGTGTGGAAGAACGTGACGTCCGCGGAGGCGAATGGGGACACCGAGGCGTTGGGAGCGGGCCAGAAACAGGAGTACATGGAAGGATTTCATTACCACAAAAACCTGACGGATACATCCGGTGCGATGAAGCCGGACTTTTTCAAAGGCTTTCCACCGGGGGCGGTGTTCGCGCGCAACCTGGTGTGGGACGAGGAGATGATTGAACTGTTTGGGCAGGCGCAGTTTGAACATTTGAAGTTGAACGAGCCGTACCGGTCCATTTCACAGGAAGAAACGAACATGCCGGGAGTAGGAAAGTTTCAGAATCGGGACGTGGAGCTGGAATGGACGGGGAAATCGAGACGAAATGGTCAGGATTGCGCGTTGATTGAATACAGTGCGTTTTTTAATCCGCTGGAGATTGCGACCCCGGGGCTGAGCTTGAAAGGGCGAAGCCACTACTGGGGCGAGATCTGGGTTTCGCTGCAGACAAAGCAGATTGAGTTCGCGACACTGCACGAAGATGTGTTGGGGGAATTGAAGCTGACGGGGCAGGATGCGCCGCAGGTGATCAGCGTGTTTCGGAGTGGAGTGTTCGAGCCGGTCGTCGTGCAGAAGTAAGGATGCAGAAGTAGGGGTGCAGGAGTAAGGGTGCAGGAGCAGGCGTGCAGAAGTAGCCGAGCACGAGAAGGGAGTGGAGAGATGGAGCAGCAAAGAAGATCGATCTGGCCGCTGGTATGGGTGAATATTGCTGTGGCGGCCATGGCACCGCTGATCCAGTCGGCGTCGCACGGCAATGGAGGATGGAGCGAACTGTGGCACAACTGGATGTACATGATGGTGTATGCGAATTTGTCGGCGGTGCCGGCAGTTTGGCTAGGGCCATCGGTGGTAGAGAGACTGGCGTCGCGAAAAATTCCGACGGCGCTGGGCGTTTTGCTAGTCACGCTGTTGTTCAGCGCGAGTGGTTCGCTGGCAGCGCAAGCGTTGTTGACATGGATGGGGCTTCCTTTAGGCGCCAATTTCTGGAACGCGTATCTGAGCACGCTGCGGGGGGCCGTGTTGCTTTCCGTAGTGTTCGGACTCGGTGCATTCTTCTACGAATCGACGCGGGGAAGATTGCAGCAGACCGAAGAAAAATTGCACGAGAAAGAGATGGCGGAGCAGCGGCTGACAAAGCTGGCGGCAGAAGCGCGGTTGCGCGGGCTGGAGTCGCGGCTGCAGCCGCATTTTTTATTCAACACTTTGAATTCGATCAGTGCGCTGATTGCGGTGGATCCGGCGCGGGCGGAGAAGATGGTTGGGCGGCTGGGTGGGCTGCTGCGGTCGTCGCTGGACAGAACCAATCAAGATTTGATTCCGTTGGAGCAGGAAATGGCGATGGTGGAGGATTATGTGGAGATTGAAAGCGAGCGATTCGGCGATAAGGTAAAAGCACGGTTGGAGATGCCCGGCGAGCTACAGAAAGCAAAGGTGCCGCCGCTTTCCATTCAGACGCTGGTGGAAAACGCGGTGAAGTACGGCATCACGCCGCAGAAGGGCGGCGGGGAAGTTGTGGTGGCGGCGTCGACAGAGAATGGCAACTTGCGGATTCAGGTGGCAGATACGGGAGCGGGGTTTGATTTGACCGCGATTCCCGCGGGACATGGGCTGGACAACCTAGTGGGAAGGCTGGATGCGTTGTTTGGCAGCGCAGGCCAGCTACGAGTCAGGCAACTCAACGGGCGTTGCGTGGTGGAGATGGTTTTACCTTTGTCGCTATGAAGCTGCGCGCCTATTTGGTGGATGATGAGCCGCTGGCGTTGGAGCGCCTCGCGCGGCTGCTGGAAGAGAACGGGCGGGCAGAAGTGGTGGGCCGCGCTTCGGAGCCGGAGGAAGCGATTGCGGCGCTGACGTCGGCGCCAGTCGATGTGTGCTTTCTGGATATTCATATGCCGCGGCTGGATGGATTTGAGGTGCTGGCGCGATTGACGGTGCAGCCACCGGTGATTTTTACTACCGCGCACGAACAGCACGCGTTAAAGGCGTTTGAGGTGAACTCGGTTGATTATTTGCTCAAACCGGTCGATCCGCAGCGGCTGTCGAAGGCGCTGGACAAAATCGAGCGGCTGACAGGAGCGGCGGGGGAGGCGCAGCCGGACTGGCGCGCGTTGCTTGCGGAGTTGAAGGCTTCGTTGCAGGGGAAGGGGAATGATTATCCGCAGCGGATTGCGTCAAGACTGGGTGAGCGGTTGTGGTTTATCGATCTAAAGCAGGTGACCCATTTTTATGCGGAGGAAAAGTTGACGTACGCGGTGGCGGATGGAAAGGCCTACTGCGTGGATCAGAGCATTTCGGAGTTGGAGAAGCGGCTGGATCCAGGGGAATTTTTTCGGATCCATCGCAGCACGCTGGTGAATGTGACCTGGATCCGAGAGGTTGCGGCGTTGCCGGGCGCCGGGTTGAATGTGCGGTTGAAGGATGAGAAGAGGACGGATCTGGTTGTAGCGCGGGACCGGGTGCGGGAATTTAAGGAGAAGATGAGTTTTTGAAAAATCGACGAGCCAGGTTTAAAAGGTGAACTTTTGGGTGCGTGCGTGGAGCTTTGCACGTGGGACTCTTACGGGTTGGGTTGGGGTTGGCGCCAGCGGGCGCGGATGGCGCGGTTCAGAGGCTCAGAGTAGAGGCGAGCGACGAGGTCGCCAAGGAGCGTCGCGATTATCGTCACGGAGATGAACAGCGGGGCAATCGCGGTGAAGGGCATGCCTGCGCCAACGAACAGAGCGAACAGGGTAAAGACTACAAACATGTGGGTGAGGTAAACCTCGTAGCTGCGCTGGCCCAGATCAAGGAGCGGGGCGAAGAAGCGCGGAGCTTTCCAGTTGGTCTGGGTGGCGGCGGCGATGATGAAGCAGGTGCCCAGCGCAACGAGGGTCATGTCCAGACCAGCGCGGGCCAGGCCCAACGTGTCGGCCTGAATCGAAAAACATAGAGTGAAGATGAGGAAAACGGCTCCGATGGCGGCCATGGTGCGAAGTGTGCGCGGCGAGAAGTGACGGCGCGGGAGGATTAGAGCGGTGAGGCAGCCGAGGGCGATCGCGTCCATTCCACCGAGGTAAGAATATTCACGCCAGACTTCGTTGCCGTGAGCCAGCACCGCGCGTGCAAACGGACCGGCCACAACGAATGCCAGCAGAAGCCCGATAAAGACTTTGCGGCCGCCTAGAAAGCGAGCAGCAAGAGGGAAGAACAGGTAGAACATTTCTTCAATGGAGAGCGACCAGAGAATGTCCCAGTTGCCAGGAAGGTAGCCGCGATGAGCTTCGAGGACGTTGACGTGGAAGGTGAGTGCAGCGAAGAGGGCGCGCGCGAGTCCACCGGTTTTTTGCGGGACGACAAAATTGTGTAGATGCGCGAGGTGTAGAGCGCTGAGAACGGCCAGCAGCAGAAACAGTAGCGGGGCGATGCGGGCGAGACGCATCAGGTAAAAGCCGCGCACACTGGTATTAGAGAGAGAGCTCCAGCGGCGCAGCGTGGTGGTGGTAATCAGGAAACCAGAAATGGCAAAAAATATCTGGACGCCGCGCTGGCCATTCCACACCAGCGAGGAAACGAGTTGTTGCGGGAGATGTTCGGTGTAAGGAACGTCCGCGATGAGCAGGCGCATATTGACGTGATTCATCAAGACGAAGAAAATCGCGAGACCGCGGAGGAGGTCCACGCCATCGATACGCTCGGAAGGGCGCGTTGTGAGTGGGGCGGTGGTGGAAGCCACGGCTCATTATGCGGCAGAGAGCGGCGAGGTAAGCGAGGGAGCGATGGAGAATTGCGGTTACGGAAACTTTGGCAAAAAGAGCACAGCGGGCAAAATGGTGAACAAAAATCGGCGCATCAGCGGCGGAATTAGCGAGATAGTGTACACATGCGGAATTTGAGCGGGTTAAGAAAAGGTGTTCTGGGAGTGCTTGGCGCGGTGTTTTCGGCGGGCGTGCCGGCGGCTTTCGCGTATGGGCAAGCGCAGGACCAGGTGGTCAACGATCAGGCCAAGGCGATTCACGACGCGGCCATCGTAGTGGATGCACACGAGGGTACGCCGCAACGATTTCTGGCCGACGGGTACGACCTCGGCTCGGACGATCCAAACAATCAAGAATTTATCAGCCTGGACAGGGCGCACGCCGGAAACCTGGGGGCGGTGTTTTTCTCGATCCGGGTCGACCCGGATCTTTACAAAGATCATTACGCGAAGCGAGCGCTGGATTTGATTGATACCGTGCACGAACAAGTGGAGCGGCACGGGGAGCGCACGGCGCTGGCGATGTCGGCGGATGAGATTGAAGAGGCGCACCGGCAGAAAAAGCTGGCGTTGTTGATGGGGATGGAGGGCGGACATCCCATCGAAAACGACTTGCGGTTGCTGCACGAGTATTACCGGCTGGGCGTGCGGTACATGACGCCGACGTGGAGCAACAGCAACGAGTGGGCGGATGCCGGCGCGGATGCAGAAAATGCGAACGGTGGGAAGCAGGAGGGGCTCACGGATTTTGGGAAAAAAGTGGTGGAGGAGATGAACCAGCTGGGGATGATGGTGGATGTTTCGCATGTCTCGGACAAAACGTTCGCGGATGTGATGGAGACGACAAAGGCGCCGGTGATTGCTTCGCATTCGGGGGCGCGCGCTTTGGCGGATGTGCCGCGGAATATGAGCGACGACATGCTGAAGGCGGTAGCGAAGAATGGCGGGGTCGTGAATGTGGCATTCGCGAGTATGTTTCTGGATGCGAATATTGCCAAAGCGGCGATCCCGCAGCACCAACGCCTGCAGGCGGCGGTTGCAGAATTCAAAGCTCAGCAGAAAACCGCCGGCAACGTGATCGGGGATGCGGACATTCAGAAGTTCGAGCGGGACTGGCTGGGGAAAAACAAATTGCCGCGGGCGCCTTTCAAGTCACTGATCGATCAGATCGACCATGTGGCTAAAATCGCGGGCGTGGATCATACAGGTATCGGCGGGGATTTTGACGGTGTAGATTTTTCTGTGGAGGGCGTAAATTCCGCGGCGGACCTGCCAAAAGTTACGGCGGCGCTGCTGGAGCGGGGATATGACGCGGACGCGATCAAGAAAATCCTGGGCGGCAATATGCTGCGGGTAATGCGCGATGTGGAGCGCATTGGAGCGCAAACGCGGGGAGATAACCCGTCGGTGAAATGAGCGACGGCCAGGTGTTTAGATTAATAAACTGCAAGGTGGCACTGCGGCGACGGCCGCATTATTTGTGATGCTGGTACGAACGGAAACAACTTTGCAGCGCAGAGCGGCATCTTTAGTTGGATATGGCCACAACTGTTTCCGTCAAACCTGCCAAGGCTGACAATTCTTCCCACGCTGTCGAGACAACTTCTTATTCTGATTATGTGAACCCCCAGTGGGTAGCGCTGCTGGATTTGCTGGACATGAATGTCCGGTATGAGCGCTGCGAGGGCGCGGAATTATTCACCGCCGATGGGCGGAGAATTCTGGATTTTCTTTCGGGCTACTGCGTTCACAACACGGGCCACAATCATCCGCACATTGTTCAGGCGTTGAAGGATGAACTGGATCAGCGCGGGCCGGTGATGCTGCAAAGTCACGTGCCGGAACTGGCCGGCGAATTAGCCAAGAGGCTTTGTGGCCTGGCTGGCGGCGGACTGAACAAAGTATTTTTCTGCAGCAGCGGAAGCGAAGGCGTGGAGGCGGCCATCAAGTTTGCGCGCAAGACGACCGGGCGCGATGGTTTGCTGTGCGCGAAGAGCGCATTTCATGGATTGACAGCGGGGGCGCTCTCGCTGATGAGCGATGCGTTCTGGCGCGAAGGATTTGGACCGCTGCTGCAAGACGCGGCGGCGGTTCCGTTCGGTGATCTGGAGCCGCTGGAGAAAGCGCTGAGGTCGAAGCGGTACGCGGCATTCGTAGTGGAACCGCTCCAATCGGAAGCCGGGATCAACGTTGCGCCGCAGGGATATTTGAAGGGCGCGGAGGCGCTGTGCCGCAAGACTGGCACGCTGTTGGTGCTGGATGAAGTGCAAACGGGAATGTTTCGCACCGGGCCTTTTCTGGCGGGGCATCACTATGACGTAAAGCCGGACATGGTGGTGCTGGCCAAGGCGTTGAGCGGAGGACTGGCGCCGGTGGGTGCGACGTTGATGACGGACGCAGTGTACGAGGGAGTTTACTCTTCGCTGCGGCGGGCCATCGTACACACATCGACGTTCAGTGAGAACAGTTTGTCGATGCGCGCGGGGCTGGCGACGCTGGATGTGCTGGAGAAGGAAGCGCTGGGCGCGCGTGGGGCGGAGCTAGGCGAAGAGCTGCGGCAACGATTGCGAGAAGAGCTGTCGCCATTTGAAATGGTGAAAGAAGTGCGCGGGCTGGGGATGCTGTCGGGGATTGAGTTTGCGCCGGCTTCGAAGCTGACGCTGAAGGTGGCGTTTGAAGTTTTCATGAAGATTCATCCGGCGATGTTCGGGCAAATTGTGGTGATGCGGATGTTCCGCGACAAAGGGATTTTGACGCAAATCTGCGGGAACAATTTCATGGTATTGAAGGTGGCGCCGTCGCTGGTGGTGTCGCGAGAACAGCTAGAAGAATTTGTGGCGGCGATTCGGGACGTAGTGGAGCTGATGCACACGTCGACGAGCTTCTGGACGGAAGCGGTGACGCTGGCCAAGCGCGCCGCAAGGATTTAATTCCCGCGAACGAATTATTTACGGATTATCATCCGATTATTTACGGGCGGCCCAGGCAAGACCGTCGGGGTTTTTGCCGGTGGAGATTTTTCCGGTCATTTCCAGAGATTTGATATCGATGACCGCGACATAGTCGTCTGGCGAGCAGGACACGAAGGCGCGCTGCCCGTCCGGCTGCATCAAAATGCCGGCGCCGCCGTGCCCGATGGTGATGCGCTTCACCTCTTTGCGGGAAGCTACGTCGAAGACGGCCAGGTCAGGCCCGCTCAAACTGGACACGAAAGCCAGTTTTCCATCCAAAGTAAATTTCAAGCGATTGGCGCCACGCACGTTGGCTGGGAGTGTTTGTACTACTGTTTTATGCCGCAGATCGATGATGGAAATGGTGCCGTCCTGCGCGTTGCCAACCCAGATTTCTTGGCCATCGGGGGAAACGTCGAAGCCTTCGGAGCCAATCCCGACGGGGATGACGGTCTCGCTCCAGTTGGTGCGCGGAGGACCATTGGCAAGCCTGCTGGGGCCACCAGGAGGAGGGCTGCCGGGGGTGGCGTATTCTTTGTCGATGATTGAGACGGTGGCGGAGTTGACGTTGGAGGTGATGATGTTATTGCCGCCGGGAAAAACATAAATCATGTGGGTGCGATCCTGGCCGGTGCCGAGAATCCAATCGATTTTCCTCGTGACGGGATCGTAGCTGCCGATGGCTTTCGCACCTTCGGCAGTGAACCACAGTTTGCCGCCCACGAAGGTGAGTCCATGCGCACCACGCAGCGCGCCCAGGTCGATGACCGGCAGATCTTTTTGGTTGAGCAGATCGACCTCGGTAATGGTGTTGAAGGTGCCGCCGCCGTAATTGGAGATGTAGGCGGATTTTCCGTCGGCAGAGGCGATCACTTCGTGAGGATCTGGACCGGTGGGAACGCGGCCGACTACCGCCAGAGTTTTAGGATCGACGATGGACATGGTCTGGTCGTTTTTGGTGAGGACGAGAAGAGACTCCTGGGGAGTTTCGGCCGCTTGCAAGAGTGCGCCGAGAGCAAAGAGAGGAATTGCTGCGAGAGAGCGTCGAGCAATCATAGTTTGTTCACCGTGTAACAGCCGTAGTAGAGCTTTGGTCGAAGTTAAATTCTGCGATGGACCGGGAAATTTGACAAGGGACCAAGGGGGAGCGGGAGAGCGACGCGGTGCTGGGCCGTTGCCGAATTTTGCAGACGGGGAATAAGGCGTATGGGGCACGCAATTGGGCGCGGCAAGCGAATGGGCTTCTCATTGCGAGGGGCGCAGGAAGAATTTAGTTTTGTCGGTGGAGGCGGGGACGGCTACATCGAAGAAGCCGACCATCATCTCATCGTAGGTCTGGTCGCCCCAGCGGACGGCGGCATCGGGATCTGGATTGTGAGGATTGTTTTTGGAGTTGTCGTACCAAGCGATGGCCTGGAGGATGGTGCCGGCTTTTAGGGTGTGCGGTTGAGCGAGGCGATAGCTGAGTTGCCAGTAGAAGTCATAGTTGACGCGGAGGAGTGGTTCGGGAGGCTGGTTCGGTTCGAGCAAGTTGTACTCGAAGCGTTTGCCGCGCAGGTGCATGTGCGGGAAGAAGCTGAGGAGTACGGCATCGTTGGGTAACGAGCCGTGGACTTCTACGCGGTAGTCAGGGACGCCTGGTGGGATGACGAAACGGTCGTTGGTGAGTTGGAGAGTCAGGATGCGCTGTATGGGCGGAGTTTTGGCGAAGACGAGGCCGACGCTGGTTTGATCAGTGGTGGGATGGCCGTGAGCCATGTAGTGCATCTGGAAGACGAGGTCGGAACCGGCCGGAATTAATTTGGCGGCGCCATCGGGCCAGTTGTCGGGGGAACTGCCGGGCGCATAGACGAGAAGAATGTCGGCGGTGGTGAAGTGCGTGTCGTTGCGATCGTGCTCGTCGGTCATATCTGCGCCGGTGAAAGGTTGATTGAGGGGGGCGTGCTTGAGCCAGTTGGAATTAGGCGGGCGAATGTAGACGACGGCGTGATGGACATTTTCGCGGCTACTGGGCCGGATTTCTGAGAATTGTACCCAGCGATCTGCGGAGAAATGCGTGGGGACAATTTCGTAAGTGTATTGGACGTCGCCGTGGGGGGGAATGGCGACGGGCTTAGGCATCTGGAGAATTTTATCGGGTTGCGGGATGAGCCAGCCGTGGGTCCATTGGCGCGGTGGTGGGGCGTCGTGCGGATCGCCAGCGGGCGCGTTCGAATCGGACCAGGCGGCGAGCGTGGCGATTTCTTGCGGCGTAAGCGACGGGTCGTTGGAGAAGTGGCCGACATTGGGGTCGGCGAACCACGGAGGCATGGATTTTTTGCTGGTGGCATGGGCGATGGCGCGGGCGAAGGGGCGGGTCTGGTCATAGTTGACGAGCGCCATAGGAGCGATTTCGGCGGGACGGTGGCAGGATTGGCAGTGAGCTTGGAGAATCGGGAGGACGTCGCGATAAAAAGTTGGCGAAGAGCCGGCGGCCAGCGAAGTATGTTGTTGAGATGAAAAAAACAGGGCGATGAAGGTAAGCGCCAGAACCAGGGATCGAGAGTGACCGCTCAGGTTTTTCATGCGGCTTGCGCGCGACAGTTTTTGATTTCTCACGGACAGATAATTATGACCAATTCGAAGGTAAAGCGGCACAATCGATAGCCGGATTCAGGGCCATCAGCCAAAGTGTAGTGCTGTCGAGGAGAAAAATGGAGAAGCAGCGACTGGAGGCGTTCACGGATGGAGTGATTGCCATCATCATCACGATTATGGTGCTGGAGCTGAAAGTGCCGGGAAGCGGCAGCCTGGGCGCGCTGAGTAGCGGGATCCCGGTGTACCTGGCATATGCGCTGAGTTTTACAAACGTGGCGATTTTCTGGAATAACCATCACCACATGCTGCATGCCACGGAGCGGGTCAATGGAGCGGTGTTGTGGGCGAATATGTTTTTGTTGTTCTGGATGTCGCTGGTGCCATTCGCGATTCGCTGGATGGATGAAACGCACTTTGCGTCGGCGCCGACGGCGCTGTATGGACTGGTGCTGGCGCTGACGGCTATCGGCTATGTGCTGCTGGAACGGTGCATTATTGCGTGCAACGGGCCGCAGTCGCGATTGGCACGGGCGGTAGGCGAGGACACGAAAGGGAAAATATCGCTGCTGATGTACGTGGCGGCGATGCCTCTGGCATTTGTGCGGCCGTGGATCGCGATCGTGCTGTATGTGGTGGTGGCGGGAATGTGGCTGGTGCCGGATCGACGGATTGAGGAGATGAGCGAGGCCGGCAGGGGAACGCCGTCGCGCTGATGCTGTAATTGGGCCAGAAGATGGCGAGACTAGAGCGCGGCGTATACCCCATTTACCTGATGGCAACGGGGGATGGTCTGGAGTGTAGTAGGGGCGTTTGAGACGACTCTTAGACGATGCTTAAAGGAGATACTATGGCCGCTAAAGAAGGAAAGAAGTGCGCGCATCCGGTGTGTTCGTGTAGGGTGACATCAGGAGAGTATTGCAGCACGGAATGTGCAGCGATGGAGAAGACTCCCGATATCGATTGCAAATGTGGGCATCCGGGGTGCAAGGGCGAAATTGAATAGTTCGATTGAAAAGTCAGATGGCACAGGGCTCCTCAACGCTTTTTGCGAGGAGCTCTTTTTGTTTTCGGTGACGCGATTTTTGAAGAAGTTTTCCTGGCGGTTTTTGCGGTTTTGTCGAGGCGAAGTTTCCAGGCGGTTTGCAGGGCACCACGCAGCAGGTCTTCATTCGCGAGATCGAGACGAACGTGGGTGGCGCCCATGCGTCCCCAGCCTCCTTTGACGGGGATGAAGACTTCGGGAAGGTCTCCCACGAAAGCGGCTTGCTGCTCGGGCGTGATCATCAAGTTTCCGTAGCCTTGATTGGCGGAGGCGAGAGTGGCGAAGATTCTGCCGCCGCCGCGAAAGTCGGGGCTGCCATGTGGGAGGATTCTTCGGCGCCTTCGAAACTGAGGGCGATGCGGCGAAAGTCGTGGATGTTCATGGCTAGACGTTGAGATGAAATTATTTTAGCGGAAGCGTGTAGAAAAGTCCGAAGCGGAGAGAACGTCATTGGATCAGGCCGAGGGTTGCGGAGGGTGAATACAGAAGAGGCGTCGTGAAGCGGGCTTTCGCAGAATCAGCTACTGGGAGGCGGAGAGGGAGGCGCCCATTTCTTTTAGCTTGGCGCGGGCGCGGCGGTCTTCTTCGGTGCCGGGGTATTTCTTGACGATTTCGCGAAGCTCGCGCACGCCGGTGGCTTTCTGTCCAAGTTCAATGTTAGCCAGGGCTTTCTTGAGGCGGGCGGGTGGGGCCTTGAAGCTGTCGGCATAGCCAGTGAGCACTTTGTCGTATTCCGTAACGGCGAGATCGTAATTTTTCTGTGCGTAAGCAATTTCACCAAGGTAAAACTGGGCGTTGGCGGCCAGGTCGGTTTTACCGTAAAAGCGGAGATAATCCTGGAACTCGGTGCGGGCCAAATCGTATTTGCCGCTGGTGATGTCACGCAGACCGTTGGAATAGAGAGTGTCGGCGGAAGGCGCACTGCCTACCGGTGAGCCGCCGGGAGTAACCGCGCCAGGGCTGACGGCGCCCTGGCTGTTATACGAAGGAGTGGTGGGGAATCCGTTGTTGTTGGCGCTGCCGGAAGGCGGCGGCAAGGTGCCGGCCGGAGGCGCGCCACCGCCAGAAATTTTGGCATCGACGCTTTGCATGGTGTTCTGCAGATCGACCAACTGCTGGTTCAGTTTGCCCAGACGGGACTTGATTTCCTCGAGATTGTCGGAAAGGCCCTGCACCTGAGTGGACATGGTGTCGAGGCGCGCGCCGGAATTGGCTTGCACGTCCTGGACGGATTTCTGGAGGCCGCTCATGGTGGAGTTGAGCTTGCCGACGTTGTCGCTGGACTGCTCGACCAGGGTCTTCATGACGGTGTGATCCTGGGTCATTTGCGAAGACAAATCTTTCTGGCCCTGGAGCAGGGAGGAGATATCGCGCTGCATTTCGATCAGCTCGCGGGCCACGGCTTCGGCAGGGCGCGGGCCGATGGCGCTACCGGCGATCAATCCGGCTACGGTGGCAGCGCTAAAAATGGCGATATTACGGAAACGCATGGTGAAACCTCCTGGAACTTTCGATCTACTACGACGCAATGCAAAACGGTAAAACCTGACGGAACCTCTTGTTAAACCCCGCCAGAGCAGAAGAGTTCGCTCCAAAGTTCACTTTAATAGGAGAGTGATGAACGGGCAAGGGGTTGCATTTGAGTTCGGACACCGTGGCAGGTGTTGCGGTGCATTCGCTAAGAAAAGCCCCAGACGCAAATGCGGCATCTGGGGCGCTCGAAAGCACAGGGACGAATGATAGTTTCTGCACGTTGCCGGTCACGCTGGTTCGATTGCTAAACGAATTGGTTAGTTGGCGCGGACGAAGTGGCCGCGGCGATTCTGCTGATAGCAAGCTTCGCTGGATTCCATGCAGAAGGGCTTTTCTTTGCCGTAGCTGACGGTGCTGAGACGGTCGGCAGAGATACCCAGGGAGACGAGATATTGCTTCACGGCCGTGGCGCGGCGATCGCCCAGGCCTAGGTTGTATTCGGTGGAGCCACGCTCATCGCAGTGGCCCTCGATGGTGGCCTTGATCTGCGGATAGTTGCGGAAGAATTCAGCGGTCTTGCTGAGAGCAGCGCGCGCGTCGGGACGAACGTCGGCTTTGTCCAAATCGAAGTAGGCGTCCTGAACATTGGCGGCAAACAGGCGATCCATGTTGCGATCGGCGTCAGTGGGCTCGACAGTGCCTTCCGCAAGGGAGATGCGCACACTGGCATCGGCGGTGCCGCCGGGACCGGTCGCAGTGAGAGTGTAGGTTACGGAATCCGTGGGAGAAACTTTGGTGGAACCTTCGGCAGCCACGGGACCGACTTCCGGCGCGATAGCAACTTGCGTGGCGTTGGTGGTGGACCAGCTCAATGTCGTGGTATCGCCTTTATTGATGCTGGTGGGATTGCCCTGGAAGGTGATCGTGGGGTGAGCGGCAGGCGCTTCGGTGCGCGCGGTGGTGGTGGGCGGGGCGGAAATCGGTTTCTTCGCGCAGCCAAAAGCAAAAACAGCAGCCGTTGATGCAGCCAACAGGCACGTTCTATAAAGCTTTGGTGAAACCGCCATCATTCGTATTTCCTCCTAGGACGTAGGATCCCAAGTCCGTCTGGGCAAGAATCGTACCACTTGCGAGCAAATAAAAAGCGACAACTCGTAAGAGTTATATCCGATGTTCCTACACTGCAACATTACAACGTGGCCCACTTGGCCGAATCAGGTGATTCGGGTAGAGAAATGCGCGAGCGAACCGGCACTGCTACTTAGGCGACCAGTTGGGAGATTCATTGTGGCCGGTGGTCGTTAACTGATGCGGTTGCTCACCATTGGCGAGCATGCTCCAGATCTGGCGCGAGCCGCCGCGCGTGGATTCGAAGACGATGTGACGGCCATCGGGCGCCCAACTGGGACGCTCGTTGCGGCCGGAGTCGCGGGTGATTTCGACGATTTTGCTGGTGGCGGCTTCCATCACGTAGATGTCGTAATTGCCGGTGGGACGCCGCCAACTGAAGGCGAGAATCTGGCCGTTGGGTGACCACGCAGGATCAATGACGTAGCCCATATCGGGAAGATCGTACTTGGAGACGCTGGTACCGTCGGAGTTCATGGAATAAAGCTGAGGCACGCCGCCGCGATCACTGACGAAGACGACAGTTTGGCCGGTTTTAGGATTCCAGGTGGCGGACATATTGGCGCTGCTGGAATTGGTCAGGCGCTTGGGGCGGCCGCCGTTGCTATCGACGACGTACAGCTCCGGATTGCCCTGCATGGAAGAGGAAAAAATAATTTGCGAGCCGTCCGGAGACCACGAAGGAGTGGTGTTGGTACCGCGGAAGGTGGGGAAGGAGACGAGTTTGTTGGTGTCCATGGAATACATGCAGATTTGCGCGCTGGTGACGCGATTCATGGGCTTGAAGCAGGTGAACGCGATGCGCGAGGCGTCGGGAGACCAGCGCGGAGTCAGCGCGATGGAACGGAGGCTGGTGAGCTGGTGTTGATTGGCGCCATCGTAATCCATGGCCCAGATTTCCTTGGTGCCGTTGCGGGAGCTGACGAAAGCGATTTGGGTGCCGGCGATACTGGGAAGTCCCCCGCTCAGCTTGTTGATGATTTCGTCGGCGAATTGATGAGCGAACCTGCGCACCTGAGCATCTGTGGGCGCGCCGCGATAGACCTTGGCAATAACCGGCTGGGCTGACGGATTGCGAACGTCGAAGAGCCAGGCTTCGATGGCGACTTCCTGGGCGGATTCGGTGAGATTGCCGAAGGCGACCATGTTGGCGTTGGCAGGAGGATCCGTCCAGGTGAGATTGCGAAGTTCGGACGGCTGAGAAGGCTGTTGCGGCGGATAAAAGCTGGGACTGACGAGATCGAGGATGCCGCTGAACTGCAGGTCATCGCGCAGTACTTGGGTGAAGAGCGCGGAGTGATTCTTCGCGGCGTCCGCGCGCGGCGCAAAATCAGCAGCGGCCAAACGCGGCTTTTCCAGACCGAGTCCGGTACCTGTCTTGATCCAGTCCTGCGCTGGCGTTAAGCGCGGAACACAGAATATCGCCACGAGAATAACGGCAACATATTTGAACGGCTTGAACGAACGTAGCACCTTCACCCCCGAGTTCCAGCCGCATAGATGCGGCATGGAAAGCAAATCACCTGGTCGAATCACCTGGTCATGGACAAATCAAAATCGAAACTCACGTTGACGTACGAACCGGAATAATCATTGGGCAGAGCGGGCATGGAGCCAGCATTGGCCATGGCGCGTTGCGCGGAAAGATCCATGGAAGAATTTCCGCTGGACTGCTCCATGCGGACGTTTTTGACAGAGCCGTCGCGCATAATCGTGAAAGTAACCACCGCTTTGGCGCGGCGCGCATTGCGCACGGCAGGATCGATTTCGAAGAGTTGCCAGTTTGAGCCGATTTTTCTGCGGACGGCCTCAACATACCAACCGTAGCGGGTGGCAAAATCGCCGCCGCCCTGACCTTGCACCTGCACACCGCTGGTGGGCGCGCCGGGGGCCTCGCCATAGCCGGTAGGGAGGTTGGGATTGCCGCCTTTGCCATAGTTCACAGCATTGTTGGGCGTGGGTCGAAGGTCCTCGAAAACCTTGGAAGGATGCGGCTCCGGCTTCTTGCGCGGCTCGTCTTTGAATTCCTTTTCGCGCTTGGGCGGCTTGGGCGCGTTGTCTTCCTTAAATTTGGGAATCTCGAGAGCATCCTTGGGAGTTTCAGGAATGTCTGGAGGTTTGGGCTCTTCCTTGTAGAGACCCTTGGTGGGATCGATGGCGTGGCTGCTGTCGCTGCTGATATCGGGGTGGGGCATGGGGATGCCAGCGCTAGAGACTAAGTTGACTTTAACGTCGTTGCCCTGATTGCCGCCGACGCTGTTCCACTGGTCGCCGCGATATTGAACATAGGCGGCGACGCCGATGGCCAGCGCGAGTGCGCCATGAAGGAACGCGGAGTAGACAAGAAATTTGCGGAGGGTGACTTCGTCCGAATTGGCGAGGGCAACGCTCATGTCTGTCTATTTTAAGCCCATTATTTGGTACGCGGGTGATCGGTGATCGGTTCGGTCACGATGCTGATGTTGTTGATGCCGGAGACACGCAAAGCATCGACTACCGAAGCGAAGACACCGAAGGGAATGGTTTCGTCGCAGCGCAGGAAGACAGCGTCCTGAGGATCTTTCTGTTGGGCTTTCACTTTGTCGCCCAGTTCGTGAACGTTGACAGGAGAGTTGCCGAGGTAGATCAACTGTTGCTTGTCGACGGAGACGACGATGCGCTGCTCGGGGCTTTCCTTGACCGCGTGCGTTTTGGGCACGTTGAGTTCGATCCCGGACTGCAGAATTGGCGCGGTGATCATGAAAATGATGAGCAGGACCAACACGACGTCCACGAAGGGGACCATGTTGATCTCGGAGAGTGAAGATTGCGTGCCTTTTTGAATGGAAGCCATGATCGTTCCGTTTTTAGCGGCCCCTGGTGCCGGCAGCCGAAGGAAATTCTAGGTGAATGTCTTTTCGATCTGCGCGGTAACTTCCAGCGCAAAAGTGTCGAGGCGCTGCGCAAGATTGCGAATGTTCGCCAGGAATTGATTATAAAAGATAACGGCCGGAATAGCGGTGACCAAGCCCGCGGCAGTGGTGAAAAGCGCTTCGGAGATGCCGGGTGCGACGGCGCGAAGGCTGGCGGCGCCAGCGGTGCCGAGTCCGGAGAAGGCATCGATGATGCCCCAGACGGTGCCGAAGAGGCCGATAAAGGGAGAGACGGAACCGGTGGTGGCCAGCCAAGACATGCCTTTTTCCGCGCGGCGAACTTCTTCCGCGGCGGCCAACTGCATATTCACGGTGACGGCTGCAAGGCTTTTCAGTTTGCCGCCGGTATTCGGGTAGCCCGTACCAGCGCCGACCTGGCTCTGCAATTCGCGATAGCCGAAGGCGTAAACGGTTGCGTATGGTGACCCGGCGGAGGCCAGGGCTTGGGGGTTGGCGACTCCATGAGTGGCGCGGAAGATGCGGAGAAACTGGTCGCCTTCGCGTTGGATGCGGCTGAAGAAACCAATTTTCTGGAAGATCATGGCCCACGAGACGATGGAGAAAACTAGAAGAAGCGCGAGAACTCCACGGGCGACCCATCCGGTTTGCTCAAGAATGCTGCCGATATCGGTCACGAAGAACGTGGTGAACAGAAAAATGGTTTTACCCCTCAGTGATGCACAAATTTGACGACTTTAAGAACCGTAGCATACGCATGGAGGGGAAGCAACGAAACGTGGAGAAATGGTAAGCGAGATTTCGTAGCAGGAAATGGGTGGATTCGGTGTGGTAAACTGCGAAAACACATGAAAAAGGACTTCGATATCGGTGTGGAGTCGCTTAGCAGGGACTCACTGGTCGATGCGATTCGGGCTACAGCAAGTCCTTCCAGCGTTTCTTTTGGGTCGCATTTACTAAACAATTCCGACTCGTCCTATTTGGCTGAAACAGCCAACCCCAAAGAAAACGATGCGGGGACGTTTTTTCTGGAGACGTTTGGGTGCCAGATGAACGACCACGATTCGGAGAAGGTGGCCGGGTTGCTTCTCTCGCGCGGATACCGGCAGGTGGAGACGCCGGAAGCGGCGCGCATGATTCTGTACAACACCTGCAGTATTCGCGAGAAGGCGGCGCAAAAGGTGTTTTCGCGACTGGGAGAATATCGCGGGCGCGGCGAGGGCAAGATTATCGGCGTGCTGGGTTGCGTGGCGCAGCAGGAAGGGCAGAATATTTTCAAGCGCGCGCCGTGGGTGAGCCTGGTGTGCGGCTCGGCGAGTTATCGAAAACTGCCGGAAATGCTGGCGGAACTGGAAGCGGGGAACAAGCGGGTCACGGGACTGGATAACGATACAGACGAGACGTTTGAGACGGAGATAACGCGGCGAGACAATCCGTGGCGCGCGTACCTAACGATTATCGAGGGGTGCGACAAAGCGTGCGCGTATTGCGTGGTGCCGCATACGCGTGGGCCGGAGCGCAGCCGCGGGAGCGACTCAATTTTGCGCGAAGTGCGACAACTGGCGGAACTGGGTTACTCCGAAGTGCAATTGTTGGGGCAGACAGTGAATTCGTACGCCGATCCGACGCCACGGAGGATGAAATTTTCGGATTTGTTATTGGAAGTGGCGCAGGTGGCGGGAATACGGCGTGTGCGATTCACGACATCGCATCCGCGGGATTTTGGCCAAGATATTGTAGAGGCCATTGATCGCGAGCCAAAACTTTGTGATCACATCCATTTGCCGGTGCAATCGGGCTCAACGAAGGTGCTGCGCGCCATGGCGCGAACGTATTCGCGCGAGGAATACCTGGAGAAGATTGCGCTAATTCGCGGGGCGAAACGGCCGATAAGCATTACGACGGATATTATCGTTGGATTTCCGGGCGAAACGGATGCGGACTTTGACGAGACGCTGAGCGTGCTGGAAGAAGCGCAGTATGACGGAGTGTTTGGATTTAAGTATTCGCCACGACCGAACACGCCTTCGCTGGCGCTGAACGACCCGATTCCGGAGGAGGAAAAAGGGCGGCGGCTGGCAATGATCCAGGAAAAGCAACGGGTGATTCAGACAGGGCGCAACCTGGCGATGGTGGGAGAAGTGCTGGAAGTTTTCGTGAGCAATAAATCGCGGCGCGAGAAACAGTGGTCGGGGCACACAACCTCGAACCGGGTAATAAGTTTTTCTTCCAATGGGACGGAGCTTTTGGGAAGCTACGTGCCGGTAAAGGTGACGGAGAGCGGGACGGGGAGTTTGACGGGCGCGCATGTGGAGACGGGAAGCTAGAGGCGGCCCTTTCGACTGGTGTGGGAGAAGAATTCCCGGCCTCGAAACGCGAGGGTTGGGCATCTAATAGCCAAAGCAATGGCGGCGTGAAGTTAACTGGTTTACCGGTTCTGATCGGGGGTCCAACGTGGAAGTAGAGATGAAGATTCGTGGGCTGATGATGGACCCGGTAACCAACATGCCGATTGTGGTGTTGAAGGATGTGGGCGGGCAGGCAATTCTGCCGATCTGGGTGGGAGTGTACGAGGCGAACGCGATCGCGCTGGAGATCGAGAAAGTGCAGACGCCGCGGCCCATGACGCATGACCTGCTGAAAAATGTTTTGCTGGGGCTGGAAGTGCGGGTGCAGAAAATTATTGTGAGCGAATTGAAGGACGACACGTTTTACGCGTTGATCTGCGTGGAGCGTGACGGCGAAACGATGACGATCGATTCGCGGCCAAGCGATGCGCTGGCGCTGGCTTTGCGTATGGACTGCCCAATTTTTGTGAACGATCAGGTACTGAAGAATTCCAAAGTGTCCAGCGCCATCAATGAGCGGACGACGAACGAACAGCTGCGGTCGTGGCTGGAAGGTTTGTCGGACGACGATCTAGGTCGATACAAGATGTAATGCTGCAGCACCTCCTGTTTTTGTTTTTGCTGATAGGCGTACCTGCGTGGGATTTGATTGAAACACGCCGCTTAAAAGCCAGCCGCGATCCTAAAGCCAAACTCCAGTCTTATAAATTGACGATTGCGATTCTGTGGGCGACGGCACTGTTGTGTTTCGTGGCCCGCGGACATGCGCTGTTCGCAGCGCCGCTTTCGCCGGCACAGGTGAAATGGCTGCCGAGCGGTGAGGCGGCCAAAGCACTTTCGTTGGGATTTCTGGTGGCTGTGTCTGTGGGCTTGGCACTGCCTGCGGTTATGGCGGCATTTTCTCCCAAAGTCCGGGATCGCCTGCTTGCGCAATTCGATACGATTGATTTCTTCTTGCCGAGGACCACGGAAGAGTTGCGGTGGTTCGTGCTGGTGTGCATTACCGCGGGAGTGTGCGAAGAAGTTTTGTATCGTGGATTTCTGATTGCTTATCTGGCGGTCTGGCCGCTGAAGGCTAGCGGCCTGACGGCGATTTTGTTTTCGTCGTTGATGTTCGGAACTGCGCACCTGTATCAGGGAGTGAAAGGAATAGTGGTTACGGGGATTGTCGGGTTGGTCATGGCGATTCTTTTTTTGTGGACCGGGAATCTGATTCTGCCGATGGTGTTTCACACGTTGATCGACTTGCGGGCATGGTTCATATTACGTTTGCGCCCGAGGGATGTGATAGCAGCGGGTTGAGCGTTGGTGCGAAGCGGACCCACTCCGCGAAGGCGGGGAAGTTTGCAATGCTCCGCGATAATTCCAAGAGAGATTCCACTGCGCGAGCCGACTGCTTCGCAGGAGCGAAGCAGAAGAAATGCGTCGGCCCGCTCCGGTCGGAATGACAGGTCCGGGTTGATACGTTCGAGATTGCCAAGATCAGTAGCTACTCCGGCGACGCCACGTCTGTCGGATTGTTCGACAGTAAGCTGCTCAGAGCCAGAATATGTTCAATATAATTGAGTGATTGAAGCGGGCGTGACCGATTCCCTGATGTCAGTTGGCGGCGGCAGTGTGTCTGGCCAAAGATTACGCGGAAGCGGAACGGGCGACGACAGGCACTGCTCCGGCGGCAAGGCGTAGCGTCATGCGACGCCAAGTGAGGAGCAGGACCACACCGATGAGGATGAGCGCGAGGCTGAGACCAGCCCACAAGCCGAAAGCGCCCCAGCCGAGACGAAAACACAGCCAGGATCCCAGCGGCAGACCAATCACCCAGTAGGCAATCAAGTGGCAGAGCATGGGCGTGCGCGTGTCGCCAGCGCCGCGAAGAGCGCCGGTGGCCACCGTTTGAATCCCGTCGAAAAGCTGGAAGGCGGCTCCCGCCGCAAGCAGGTAGGTGGTGTTGCGAATAATGTCTGGCGCGGGCGTGTACATGCGCGCGATGGCGTGCGGAAAAATCAAGAGCGCGGCACTGGCGCAAGTCATAAACACGGCGCCAAGAAAAATTGCAGTGTTGCCGGCTTCGCCCGCGGCCACGGGATTTTTTCGTCCAATGGCCTGGCCAACGCGGACAGCGGCAGCGGAAGAGATGCCCAGCGGAACCATGTAAGTGAAGGCCACGGTGTTGAGAGCGATCTGGTGGCTGGCGAGCGGCACCGGGCCGAGGCGCGCAATTAACGCGGTGACAAGAGCAAAGACGCCACTTTCCAGAGTGAATTGAAGCGCGGCTGGAAACCCCAGAATGATCAAGCGCCGGATGCGCGGGAGATCAATATCGACTGGAGTTTTCAGCAGATCGGTGCGATGGCGATAGTCGTACCAGAGCAGATAGCCGACCAGGACCACCGCCATGTAGGTTCGAGCAATGCAGGTGGACCAGCCGGAGCCGACGGCACCCATGGCCGGCAATCCCAAATGACCATAGACAAGAGCCCAGTTACCGAGCGCATTGATGATGTTGGCGGTGATTAATGCAAACGCAACGATGCGCACCATGTTCATGGCCTGGAGGCAACGCCGAACCGCGAAATACAGGAGCAAAGGGAAAAGTCCGACGGAGAGAGCCTTGGTGTAAGGAATGGCGAGGGCCAGGACGGAGGGATCGATTTGCAGCCCGCGAAAAAGCCTGGGCAAGAGCCAGACGGCGGCAGTTAACGGAGGCGTTAACGCGATGCTCAGATAAATTCCATTGAGCAGGGAACGATGACAGTCTTCGCGGTGGCCGGCGCCAAAGGCTTGCGAGACGAGAGTGTCGAGTCCCATGAGGAGACCGCCGCCGAAAAGCGCCAGCACGATGAAGATGTTGGAGCCGAGACTGACGGCGCCCATGGCAGTGGCGCTGTTGGGCAGATGGCCGACCATGACGGTGTCGACGATGGCCATGCTCATCCAGCCAAGCTCGGCGAGCACCAGTGGCAGGGCCAGGCGTAGGGTGGCGGGAAATTGTCTGCGAAGAGTTTTTAAGCGGGTCATGCGGTGGCCGACGGTTGAAAGAGTGTATGCGGAGGTAGTGGAACACGCAAACGCCCACCTGAATTTCAAGTAGTCCGCGCAGCGCGTGAACTGTAGAACGGCGACGATATTACCCGATTACGCTCAAGCCTCAGTTTTGATAAAACTTCTGCGGGAACTGAGGGTTATGTTCAATTGTGGATAGTTTTTTGACGCTACAGCGTGTCTGATACTAACTAGGCGAACCCCAGCGCACCATATCAGCAGCAACGTGGCAGCCGTTCTGCGTAAGTCACTGATTCGATCTTAACCGAAAGGCGACGCCACATGTCTCGTGCGGTACGCGCAACCCCACTGTTGTACTCACTCCTGCTTTTGATCCCGTCCACAGCTTGTGGACAGGAATCCGTCGCGAACGCAGAGCAGGTGGTGATCCCCAGGAACACGCCGCTGAAGCTGCAGTTTGCCAACACCATTTCGTCGGCGACGGCGCGCGAAGGAGATCGCGTGGAGTTTGTGGTTGAAAAGGATGTGACGGCGAGAGGATTCACGATAGTAAAGGCGGGGGCGACAGCGCAAGGTTCAGTGGTGGCGGTAAAGCGGAAGCGATTGCTGGGACTGGGCGGCGGCGTGTCAGTGAAACTGGATTCGCTGGAGATTGCCGATGGCGAGAGGGTCGATCTGATTGCGCAGCAGAAGTTCAAGGGACATTCGCATACCTTGCGAATGGGATTGGCAATGGCGGCTGCCAGTGCGATCTACCTGCCCGCTGCGCCGGTGTTTCTGCTGTTGCGCGGTCGTGACAGCACGGTATTGAAGGGCACGGAGATTACCGCGTACACCAAAGGCGATGCGACGTTGTCGACAGCGAATCTGCAAAAGGCGCGGATGGATGTGGCGGAGGTGCCGGAAATGGTACGGATGCTGCCGCCGCGAGCCCTGAATGGCGAAGGACGCGAAGGCGACATGTTGAACCTGATTTTTGTGGCCCGGGAAGACGACTTGCAGCGCGTCTTCGCGGAAGCGGGTTGGGTGAAGGTGGAGAAATCCAAGCCGCAAATCATCTGGCATCTATTGGTGCAGCGCGAACATTACGCGAAGTTACCCATGGACCGCCTATACGTCTTTGGAAGAGCGCAGGATTATTCGTACGCGTTGCCTGATCCCAATTTCATTGTGTCTCGCAGACATCACTTGCGGATCTGGAAGACGGATCGCACGGTGGATGGCGTGCCATTGTGGGTGGGGGCCGCGACGCATGACGTGGCAATTGAGTTCGTGACAAAGAAATTCTGGGTGTTTCACCGGATCGATCCAAACGTGGACGCGGAGCGGGACTTCATTGCGGAAAATTTATCGGAGACGCAGAAACTGATGCGGCAGGAGTACGTTCGGTGTGCCGAGCCGGTAACAGGGGCGGAAACGGCCACGGGGCAGGCATTCTACTCGGACAATCGAATGCTTTTGATTGGGTTGAACCCGGGTGTAGGGTCGACGGCTAGCGCGGGGATGCTGGTTGGGAAAATGCAGTGAGAGAGCGGAGAGCTTTGTAGTGGCGGGAAGTCTTAATGGTAATCGGAAGCCGACACGCGCGCGAAGTTCCATTGACCTGAAGTGAAGCCCGCCTTAAAGTGACCTAGCGGTGTTGTTTACTCCGCTGCGAGAGCCCACCCGAGCGCGACAAATCCAGGAGAGCAACGTGCCACTTTTGTATGACCGCTACGACGAGAGTGATGAATCCGCGGAGTCGGAGAAGAAGTACCTGCGCGCGGGTGTGCGGGTCAATTCGCGAGTAAAGGTGGCCGTAGAACGCAGGGAAGAAGGCCGACCGGCGCGGGCCGAAGGGCAGACCATGGACATCAGTGCGCACGGTTGCATGGCGGTGGTGCCGGAGCAATTCGAGGTGGGCGAACGGCTGGTACTGACGAATTTGATCAATCAGAAGGAGTGCGAGGCGGTGCTGGTGTGGCGCGGACACCAGGGAACGTCGGGGTGGGAACTGGGATTGCGGCTGCAGCAACCGGCGGATGATTTCTGGGAGTTGGAGTTCTAAGCTCACCCCGTCGAGGGCGGGAGCGCAAAAGCGCAGGGCAACCATTTATCGAACAGGTACGTATCGGACGGCAGTCGCGGGTAAGTGTAAGGTGGGCCGAGATTTCCACTGAGAATTCTGCGAGTGCGAATCACTTTTCGCTTGCCATTTAATGTACGGCGAACGTAAAGTTAGCTAGTTCTAGGGGGTTTTCCACGGACAACACCCATATATGGGAACCGGTTTGCCGGATCGCGACGGCCAAAAAGTGAGCGTGCGGGCGGGGGCAGAAAAGATATGACTGCCATCATCACGGTTGCAAATCAAAAAGGTGGCGTCGGAAAGACCACAACAGCGATCAACTTAGCGGCGTCGCTGGCGGATCGCGGGAAACGAACGCTGCTAATCGATCTGGACCCTCAGGCAAATTCCACCATCGCATTTTTCGACTCCGGAGAAATAGCCACGTCGATGTTTGACGTGCTGAGCGATCACCGCGCGGAAATGACCACCGTGGTGAAGCCCACGAAAGATCCCCTGCTGTTTCTGGGGCCGGGGCGATTGTCACTGGCAAAGCTGGAGCAAGTGTTGGCCGGACAATTCGACGCGCCGTTTAAATTGAAGGATGCGCTGGCGCCGATCCAAAAAGATTACAACTACATCGTGCTGGACACCCCGCCTTCACTGGGAATTTTGACGGTGAATGCGCTGGTGGCGTCGACGCATCTGATCGTACCGATCCAGGCGGCGTACTTTGCGATTGAAGGCACGGACGATCTACTGGAGACCTACGAACGGATCCGCGCTCGGCCTAATCCGGGGCTGAAGATGCTGGGAGTGGTGATTACTCTGTTTGATAAGCGCACAAATATCTCGCGGGACACCAATGAACAGATCCGGACGGTGTTCGGCGAAGTGATGTTCAAGACCAAGATCAGCAAGAATGTGCGGCTGGAGGAAAGTCCGGCGTACAAGGAAACTATTTTGACGTTCGCGCCCAAGTCACCGGGCGCGCTGGAATATAAGAAACTGGCCGGGGAGGTTATTCATCGTGTTGAAGAGGATCGGGTTACCCGCCACGCTGAAGATGCGGCATGACGCGCACTACGTCGAGTCGCTAACCAGCTACAGTGGCGCAGCAGTAGGAAGAATGATTCCGGTGGACCAGATCCGCCCGAACCCGGACCAGCCGCGCAAGGCGCTGGGAGATTTGCGTGAACTGAGCGACTCCATCCGCGAGAAAGGGGTGTTGGAGCCGCTGCTGGTGCGGTTTATCGCGCGCGAGGATTGTTTCTACATTATTTCGGGTGAGCGGCGCTACCACGCTTCGCGCGCCGCAGGATTGCGCGAAGTGCCCTGCATTGAAAAAACCGCCGACGACGCGGAGACGCTGGAAATCGGATTGATTGAGAATTTGCAGCGAAAGGATTTGACTCCCTTTGAAGAAGCCGAAGGGCTGGACAGACTGGGTACTCAGTTTGAGTATACGCACGACGATATTGCGCGGAAGATCGGGCGAGCGCGAACTTCGGTGACGGAGACGCTTTCGTTGTTGCATATTCCTGAAGCGTTGCGGAAAAAGTGCGCGGAGCAGGGGATCAATACCAAGTCACTGCTGTTGCAGGTGGCGCGGCAGCCGACCGAAAAGAAAATGCTGGAGACCATTCAGCGCATGATGCAAGGCGGATTGACACGGGATGAAGCCCGTAAGGAGCGCCAGGACCATGTGACGGGGCCGCAGAAGCCGCAGCCTTTTATGTTTCAGTTTGAGCCTGAAGATGAGCAATTCAAGTTCAGGATTCAGTTTAAGAAAAGCCATGTGTCGCGGGACGAGCTGATCAGCACGTTGCGAGAGATTTTGGCGCAACTGGAAGGGTCGTCGCGTTCGGAGTCCGAGGCGGATTCGACCGCGGCGTAACTTAGGAATTTCCTATTTTCGCGACGCGAATTTTACGCTGTGCCTGCCTAAGCTTCTTTTTTCGTTGAACGGATTTCATCTGGCGGAATTTTGCGCGTTGAGCGATGCCCTTAGAGCTTTCTTCCCAACAGATGAGCGCGCTGGAACGGCTGGTGGCGGCGGGGTTTCGTCCCATTGCGATCGCGCCTTATGAGAACGCGTTGTGCATGCGCAAGGGAGAATGCGCGGTGGCGCTGGCTCCCGTGCCGAATGGTTGGCTGAAGGTGCTGGCACCCCCATCGTATCTGGTTGATGGAAAATTTGGGGTGCGGCTGAAGCGCGGAAATGGCGAAGTATTTGTATGGAAGAAAACCGAGTTGTCCGCGACGCCGGAAAGACTACAGGAGTTGGAGACATTTCGGCGTGAGCTGAGCAAGATATTGGAATTGCCGGTTTTGCAGTAGCAAGTGTCTATGCGCTCCAAAATCGGAGATGAACTTCGGCGAGTAGTCTGCTAATCGCATCGCGGTCCAGTTCATCTGGTAGTGGGGAGGTGGCCTGGGCAGCCAGTGCCTCGGTTCAAGCCGTGCGCCCAGTGCTCGAATTTCGGCAAGAGAATACTTGCCTCTGCGGATTTCGACCAGTTGATCCCGGTTTGGTCTCGGCAGGGTGATCCGCCCATGCTCCATCAACTCCTTCGCTTCTCCGTAAAGACGGATTATGTGCATAGCGTACTTGCTGTCGTACCCGTGTTTATCTTCGAGTTCAGCTCGGTGAACGTTTTTCTGGCCCTTCTGACCGAGTAATCGTTTCATCTGGTCTTCTGCGAAACCGAGGAATGGTTTCACGTGCCCCTTGACAAGGAAGAGCTCACGCTGGATGGCGACCTGATCCCACGTTTCTGTCGTGTATTCAAGCGGCGCGAAGAGGAAGTGCAAGGCTGATGGATTGCCTTTGGCAGCAAGTCCAGCCCACTTCATCAGGGTGTATAGGCAGACGTCCACATCCAGTGGCCCGTTGCCTCCAAGCTTGCCTCCGGTGGTGAAAACGAAATGCTCCTCGCGTTCGAGACCAAGAACCTTGGCGGGTGGCGGAATGTAGAGCCCGTACCAGTCGGTATCGTCGGTGGCGCCGAGTTTTGCGCCATGGGCTTGCGAGCCGCCGATGCACGCCATGATTAAGTTTTCCTGATGCGCGAATCCGTATTGGGCGAAGTCGGGTTTCACTTTGCGGTCATTGTACCGTCAATGCCAGCGTGGTGCTCCCGAGCAAATTACAAATGCGTTTGCGCGATAACCGTCCTGATTCGGGATAATCTACTTCGTTGGGCAGTGAAATTTGCAATTGCGGCAACGAGCCTGCAAACTAAAATTCATGGGAACCTACGACATTATCTGCTTTGGGGCAGGACCGACGGGACTGGCTTGCGCGATTGAAGCCAAACGCGCGGGAATGCGGCCGCTGGTGATCGATAAAGGCACGCTGTGCAATTCGATTTTTCATTATCCGGTGAACATGTATTTTTTTACGACGCCGGAATTGCTGGAGATCGGGGATTTGCCGTTGGTGTGCGCGGCGGAGAAACCCACGCGAGTGGAGGCGTTGAAATATTATCGGAGGACGGTGGAGCATTACGAGTTGGAGCTGCGGCTGTTTGAATTGATCGAGGGGCTGGAAGGCAGCGACGGAAATTTCACCGTGACGACGCGCGCGGAGGATGGCGCGCAGAATAAATATCACGGGAAGAAGATTGCGGTGGCCACAGGCTACTACGATTTGCCAAACATAATCGGCGTGCCGGGCGAGAACTTGCCGAACGTTTCGCACTACTACACAGAGCCGCATCCGTACTGGCGGCAAAATGTGGTGGTGGTGGGCGGGAAAAATTCGGCGGCGGAGGCGGCGCTGGATCTTTATCGCAACGGCGCGAAGGTCACGCTGGTACACCGGGACGCGGAGCTGGGATCAACGATCAAGTATTGGGTGCGGCCGGACATCGAGAATCGCGTCAAGGCCAAGCAGATCGAAGCGCTGTTCAATACGCGGGTGAAAGAGTTTACCGAGGACGAAGTGATTGTGGAGAACGATGCGGGAGTGAAGCGGCTTCCGGCCAGGCAGGCCTTTGCGCTGACGGGCTACCATCCGGATTACACATTTATCAAAAGCCTAGGGGTCGAACTGGATGAGCAGACGCTGAAGCCCAAGCTTGACCCCGAAACGCTGGAGAGCAATGTGCCGGGGATTTTCCTGGCTGGCGTGGTTATCGGCGGGCGGCACACCAGCGAGATATTCATCGAAAACGGCAGATTTCACGGGAAGTTGATTATCGATTCGCTGGTGGGTAAGGCAAAATCAGCGAGTTTAAGCGAGTAATTTGCCCCCTGAGTGAGCGTTTGTTAGACTGCATGTATGGCATCTGGCCTTCGGGAAGTAGCTGAAACATTCAGTACGTTGGCGAAGGGTTTCAGCGTCACGTTTCGCAACATATTCCGCAAAACGGTCACGGAAAATTATCCGTACGAAAAAGTGCATTTTCAGCCGCGTTATCGCGGGATTCACGTGCTGCATTGCGATGAAAATGGCCTGGAGAAGTGCGTAGGGTGCTTTTTGTGCGCAGCGGCCTGCCCGGCGAACTGCATTTATATCGAAGCGGCAGAGAATACGGATGTAAATCGAATTTCGGCGGGCGAACGCTATGCCAGCGTCTATAACATCGATTATTCACGCTGCATTTTCTGCGGCTATTGCGTAGAGGCTTGCCCCACGGACGCGATTACGCATGGGCACGGATTTGAACTGGCCACCTACGACATCAATTCGCTGGTGTACCGCAAAGAGCAACTGCTAGAGAAGAATTCCACGACGGCAACACCCGTCGAGCAGTAAATCTCCCAACTCTCAATTTAAGTGCATTCTGTTATGGCGCTCGGCGAGTAGGTTATCGCGACAGTGGTGATGTGCGCCCGTCAGGAGGTTACTTCCGTAGGGATGGTGACGCGGTCGCGTCCTTGTTTCTTCGATTCGTAGAGACACAAATCCGCGGTGTGGAATAGCTCTTCGGCGGAAGAGCCGTGAATGGGGAAGGCGGCGAGGCCGGTGGAAAAAGTGACGGAGCCCATTTTGATATTGCGGTGGGTTAAAGTGATTTTTCGAACTTCGTCGCGCAGGACGTTGATGCGTATTTCAGCTTGTGGAAGGGGACAGTCCAGCAGGACTACAGCGAATTCTTCGCCGCCGAACCGGCAAAGAATATCGCTCTGGCGGAAAAAATCCTTCAAGGTTTTGGCAAAGACCTGCAACACGAGATCTCCGGCATCATGACCAAATGAGTCATTAAAGCGTTTGAAGTGATCCAGATCGATAAAGGCGATGGTGAAGGCCCGGTTGGTGCGTCGCGCGCGAGGCAACTCACCGTCCAGATATTCCTGCATAAAGCGACGATTGTAGAGCCCGGTCAGAGGGTCGCGGATGGACTGGTCTTTGAGCACGTCGCGCAGCTTAAGGCTGGCGATGGACATGGCGATCTGACCGGCAGCAGAGCTGGCGATGCGCTCGAGGGCGCTCTCCATGTTCTCGTCGGAAATAGTTGAGTCCGGCGCTGCGGACACCTGCAATTGCAAAACGCCGATGGTGTCACCTTGCGCGACCATCGGAATACAGAGCCCGTGATCGGTATGCAATTGGTCCTTCAAGTGGGCGCACACCAGACCGGTAGGAGAAGCTTTGCTCCAGTGCGGTTTGCCGCGGCGCAGAGCCCAGCAACCGCCGGGAGTAAAGGTGGGCAACGTGTTAAACGGCAAGCCCCAGGTGGTTACCAGTTCGAGAGCATTTCGCGAAGACTTGAAAACGGACAAGCAACCGGAACTGCGCCGCGAGAACAACCGCGGCCCCATCCGCGCGATTACCGCGTATGCTTCCTCGAGACTTCCGCAGCATTGCAGCAGGTCGCTCAACTCGATGAGCAAGGTCATTTCTTCGGTGCGGGATTGCAGTTGATCGACGAGACTTTTCAAAACATTTTGCTGCCGGTTCTTTTCTTCCGCGGCCTTAACCGTGCCGGATATGTCCTCATACAAGGCATAGGAGCCACGCACCTCATCATCAATGATGAGAGGGACAGCGTGCACATTTACATCGATCAGCACGCCATCATTTCGTTTTCGCTGAGTGATGGCCTGGACGGATTTGCCGGCGTAAACCTCGGGGGAGAGTTCCAGCGGATGGTCGTGCTCACCGGTGCCGACAACGGAATCGAACGGTCTACCGGCGAGTTCCGTACGGTGGAAACCAAACAGATCTTCAAAAGCCCGATTGCAGAGCTCGACGTTGCCAGCGCGATCCAAAGCGACAATTCCCAATGGGCTGTTTTCGACCAAAGAATCCAGATAAACGCTCCGCTGACGTAGCTCGCGCTTAATGAGTTGACGCTCGGTGACGGCCGATCCGACGACAAGCCCGGTAGCGGAAACAACCAACATGAGCAAACCGATTTTGGCCACGACATCGGGAGCCGCTGGAAAGAAATGCAAGGCGATGACGATTCCGAAATCGAGAGCCAGTATGGCAATGACAGCGCGCGAAATGCCGTTGCGCACGGCTACCCAGATGATGGGAGTGAAGCACAGGTAGAACAGCTCGTAAGGCGCGAAGGTGCGTCCAAACATGATCCAAAGAATCGCGGCGATGGATAGAGCCTGGGCAATAGCCTCAGAAAGACTCATGAGGCTCCACGCCTTGGTGGGAAGGTGTGGGGGCAGCGCCGAATTGGATGCAAGTTGTCGACGAACCCAGGGGACCACGTGAATCAAAAGGAAGGGAGCGAAAGCCAGCAAAGCCACTTCGTCGCCGACGAACCAGCCCATGGCGGAACGCGGATAGTCCGCCACGGCGATGGTGTGATCCAGAAGCAAACCCCCGATGCCGGCAGCCGTGGCGGCTAGTGCAGCGATCATGGTGACCACGGTGTAGCGAAGGACATCCAGGCGCCGAGACAAATTGGGGTCGATGCGAAACCTGCCTCGAAGTAAAACAGCGGCGGTCGCATAAATCGTGGTGATGAAAACTGCAGCGAGCGTGCTCCAGGAGAAAAGCGGTTGATGGTAGATCAGCGCGGAAGCCAGAAAATCAGAGCAGCACATCAGGATGGCGTACCAGGGACTGATTCCGAACAACAGCGCGAAATTCAAACCCGTCGCCGGATACCAGGTGGTGAATCCCAACTTTGACACCAGGATGACTTCAGGCCGACTCAAGAGCAAATAAAAAAGAAAAAATGCTAACGATAAAGCGAGATGGCGAAGCCACAGCTTACTTTTGCTCGATGGGGAGAGTTCAGACGAGGATGGAATGCTCGACCTCTTCACACGCGGTCCCGATAGAAGTGATAGGGAATAGGGCACGGAGCGCTGGCACAATATTTTTGCGGCGATTTTTGTGGCGGCGTGACGTGACAGCCGCGACGCGGCTCCGACTTTTCGTAATCTGAATTCGCGAGGAGTCGTGAAACGACTTTTGGCATACGCAGGAGACCCTGATACTGGCAGTACTCGGGCGCTGCAGCGTGAGGGGCGCCCAAGGAATGAATGCCGGCCCCAAGTAGGCAGGTCAGATGATGGAAATTCAGCGGTGACTGCGTGCCCCTGACCGCACGGCACACGCTATATATTTGCACTTGTTGCGTGTTTACGGTGGAAACGGGCCTTAGTGCTTGTTCAATCAGGAATAAGGGGAACACCCGATAGGTTGAGGAATGGCTCCTGGCTACGCTGGTAGAGGTAGGCGAGCGATGCGGAGGGCTCGGCTACCGCGGTCCACCCGGCCCGAAGAAAACCTATCGTGGAGGTGGTGACTGCATGCGAGCTATCCGAGGATTACTCAATACTTTCCGAAGTGTGTTTCAGAGAAATTCCAGCGACATCGAAGTGACCAGACAAAATACCCCGCCGGATGAGAGCGAAGCGGAAGCACAAGAGCGCCTCGCCGAACTTAGAAGTACATTTCGCCGCCAAGCGCGGCATCACGGCTGGGATACCGCCGCAACAAAAGTTGGGTAGACTTCGTCAGCACAATTTAGCGATTTAGCCAGGCCCAGCGAATTGACGTTAGTGCGGACCGCATGCCGACCATCGAGTGGGCGGATGCGGTCCAACTGTTAACGCCGCAACTTTCTGTCACCTCAGTTCTGTTAGCGGCCCCAGTGATCCCCTTCCCGGTAACGCCACCAGAGAACTGACCACAACACACCCGTCCATCGAGACTGGGTCTTATAACGCATATAAAGCAGCCGATACGTAATCCGGTAGAGGCAGCGATGTGCGGAGTGAGGCCGATGCGCAGGCAGGGTTCTGAACCACGATTGCGGACGATCCGGTCAGAAATAATTCCGTACACAAAAGCGAAAGAAGCGCACGAGGGCCTTGGTGGGGTTGCTCAGTGGTTGGCCGGGCGGCGCCAGGTGTGCTTGTGGGGGCGTGCGTCAACGAACAGAGCATGGGTGGTCTCCTCGAGAGGACTTACCAATGAACCCGCGGGCACACCCGGACGGAACCGAGTGACCGGAGCTTTTCATCATTCACGGCACGAATCAAGCAGCGGCGAAGATCAAAGACAAGGCAACAGGTCAGGAATATCCGCTGGGAACAGGCGGCGGGAGCGCCTGATCGGTCAAAAAGTTATCGGACACAGAATGCGCGCCGGACTGGGAAGCAGATGGAGACAAATTGTCCGCGGCACGCGCGGAAAAGCGCTCGCGGTGTTCCAGCAGCCAGCGCGCGAGCATCGCGCAGGCATTTTCGTCGAGCCACTGATCGAGCAGGGTGCCAATTTCCTTGCGAAGGTTGGCGGCGTGGCTTAGCCGGGTCAGTTCGTAGGACTGGAGAGAGTTTCGGGAAGCGGACAACAGGAAATCCCACGGAGGTTGAGTCTTGTAACGGGTCACCAGACGCTCCTGCGGGGGCAGCCGGAATACAGTACCATTATAGTAATTATAGTCAACAGTTATTAGAGAGGCAATGGTCTGTGGAACTTTGTGGAAAACTTTGGGGTGTTGATGGCGGTGGTTGCAGCGGACGGGCGAGCCAGGAGCCGATGGACGTGCGCGGTGGATGGCGCCCAGCTTCGGCAGTCGCGGAGATGCAAGCGTGCAGCGGTTGCGCGGGAGATTACGAGGATCCCGACCGCACCGCGGGCGAAGAGTTTGAAGCGATGCTGGCAGGGGAGGACACAGATGAAGGGGAAATCCAGTTTGAAGAGTAGAGGCCGCTGGACGGCGGTGCGGCGCGCGGCGACGAAAGAGCGAGGAACAACGATGGACAGAATACGCAGAAAAGAACTGCGACCGCGATGTCTCAAAAGACAGCGGGACGTGCTATGCGACGTGATGCTGGCGGCGGGAACGTGCGAGACGTGGCTGACGCTCAGCGAACTGTCGCGGCTGACCGGTTACGGCGAAGCCAGCGTTTCGGCGCAGCTACGACATCTGCGCAAACCGCAGTACGGGTCGTTCGTGGTGGTGAAGCGGCTGCGCGCAGCGGCGGCGCTGGTGTGCAACGTGGAACTTGGGCCGATATGGGAGTACCGGCTGAGCCGGTCGGTGCGCGCTGTTCGTGTTTCTTCTGGCGTGGCCGCGGGTCTTGTGCCTCCTGGCGATGGTCAACCGGCAAGTGAGAGCGCGAACGCGGGGTGAAAAAGGGGAGAACTCGGCCGGAGAGGTGTAAAGCGATAGCGCAAAATTCGGGCAATCGATTTGCGAGACGGGGTGGCGGGGGAGCAGCGATGAGCGTGAAACCGGAGCTGGCGTTTGATGTTTGCTGGGAAGTGTATCGAGGCGCAAGGGAAGTGCTGGAAACGAAGCGGGGGATTTCCGCGCTGAACTGGAAAGATACGGGAAAGTTTTTGTGGAAGCCGGATTACCGTCCGCGGCTGAATGAGTGGGTAGCGGATTTTGCCTTGGCGGGGCAAGCAGCGCTGGAGGGGCCGGACTGGGCTTCGCGCATGATTCTATTCCGGACGTACTACCTAGGCGTGGCGCCGTATGAGACCGCGCGGCATTTTATGGGGCTGAGCGAGCGGAGCTGGGTGAATTGGACGGAACAGATTCGGCGGCGCTGCGGGGAAGAGTTGTTGCGGAGGAAAATGTTTCCGCCGAAGAAATATTTTAGTGGTGGGGAGTGAGCAGAGCTGGAACGTCGGCTAGTCGGAGGGAATCGCCGAGAGCGAGACGCTTACCGGCTTGGGTGCTGGCGATGCGCGTGTTGGTTGCGAGGCAGTAGAAATGTTCAAAGCGCTCGGCATGCGACCAGGGCGGGAGTTGCGCGCGGCGCAATTGCACGAAACGCTTTTGAAACCCGATGGTGTCTTCTCCGGTGCGCGGATCTCGCGCGGGAATGGGACAACGAATGCACGGGTAGCTGCCTTCCAACGCGACTTCGCCGATGTGGAAGCGGACCACGCTGCGGAGCTCCGGTCCGAAAAGCTGGTCTTCCCAAAATGGCGGAACACCGTCGATCTCCAGCGTGGTGCGGAAACGCAGGCGGGCTTCCGCAACGGTGATGCCGGGGAACCAATCGCAGACGGTCTCGAGCGAAGCGGTGGAGATGATGGTGGGGCCGTTGGCGATCAGATCGTCGGGGATGCCCGCGGGATCGTGGCGAACCATGACGGGCTGATCGAGGTAGGCGCTGAACCAGGCTGCAGCGGATTGGGTGTCAGCAGGGAATGAGAATGTGCCGGGCGCAAGATTGCGAGGGTCGCTCGGGGCGGCAAGGGTAACGCTGGAGAAGCCGGTTGAGTAAGTGGCGCGGATGCGGTGCAGTGCGGGGTTCCGTGAAAAACTGATGAGGCGGCCGTCGAGAGAGTAGAGCGCCCAGGCGCGATCGAATTGGAGGCTGCCGGCGGGGCCGATGGTGGCGGCGGGAACTTCAACGGGATCGAGGGACTTGATAGGGTGGATCTGGATACGAGCCAGGCGTGGGGTTGGCGTCGGTGGTGGCTGAGAAAATGTCACGATTGGATTTTAACAGAGTGGGTTGGCGCAGCTTGATTGTTGTGTAGTCATCCGAATGAGCATTTGTTTTTGTGAAATAATTCGAGCAGTGATGATTTTACCTTGACATTAGATTGTAGTGTGGTACACTTTGCCTCGTAAACAACTACGCCTCGGCGAATCCGCCGGGGCGTTTTGCTTTTTAAGCGGGTATTTCAAGGAGCGGAGATGCCGAGCTATCAGAATTTGTATCCGCCGATTTCGTTGGCGCCGGGAGATGTGGGCTACAGCTTTAACAATGAAACGTTTCCGGGCAGTGCGCAGGCGGGCAGCCAGTTTGCGCTTTCAAGTTTCGCGGGGCAGCCGGATGCGGGCACGGCGGTGCGGTGGCAGACGCTGTTCGGGTCGGCGCCTTCGGCGGTTAGTATCGTGTTGCAAGGCGCGATGGCGGACGTGGATGCGGAATATCAGACGCTGGACACTACGGTGGCGACGGGCGGAGAAGCCCGGACGGTGTCCGCGGTGCAAGCAAAATTTTTGCGGATCAAGTTTATGTCGTCGACGGGCGGATCGGGGCTGACGGCGAAATTGTTGGTGTGAGCATTGCGGTTGGTGACTCCCAGTTCGAGGGCGAAGCTGGCGTACGGAGTGGTCTGTCATGGCTGAGTAAAACCCCACCTTTAAAACCTGATGGCGGGCAGCAGAAACCAAAGACAAGATTAGAAAGGAGCGGTGATGCGAAGAGTGATGGCGTATTTGTGTGTGATGGGCTTGCTGGTGGCGGCTGCGAGCGCGACGGGCGGGCAGCATACGGTGTCGGTGTCGTTAAACTACGACTTCACGACTGACAACGCGTGCAGCACTTCGGTGACGAAGGGGTGTCTGCAGCAATTCAATATTTATGACGTGACGACAGGGACGCCGGTAAAACTGTTTTCGATTACGGCGCCTGCGGGAGCGAGCGGGCCGGTCACCGGGATTACCGGAACGAGCGCAGCGCTCACGTTGCACAGCGGCGTGCATATTTTTGGAGCCACGGCGCAGATGGCCGACGGCACGGAGTCAAACCCAAACGCATCTACTGCTACTGCCACGACGCTCCCAAGTTCACCTGCAAGCTTTAGCGTGACGGTGAATTAAAGACAGGGCGTTACGGGATGGGCGTCCCGGCGCAGTAGCAGAGTTTCTGCAACTTTCGTTAAATCCAAGCACAGATGAAAAAGTGCATTGCGTTTTCGGCCATCCCCGGGTCCCGGGAGGCGTGGATCCCGTGTGCGCGAGTGGCGCAGAAAGGGTATGCGCTGTGCCGGCGGCATTCGCACATTGTCGCCGGAGTGATGCTGGGCGTTTGTGTGCACGGCTTTCCCAGGGATATGAACGGGCCACGACCGCACTTTTGTAGAAAGAGGAAGGGGCAAGCTCCAAAAGTCGATTTGCGGTTCAAGTCATCCAGGCTGTTTGCGAAATCCCACGCTCTGATGTCGTGAGCGGGGTACTCATTACAACATTCATCAGGGGGGCACCGGGGGCGGGGAATGAGTGAGCAAATTGAAGAGGAAAAAGTTCGCCGGACGCGCGGTTCGGCTTCTGTAAAACGAAAGAAGGACCGTGTCTGGATGAACGGAAAGCGCTTTCGTTCGGTGCCAGAGGCTCTCAACGAGCTGACGGCCGCCGTTAAGGAACTGGCTGAGTCTGTCGACCCGAGCGGAGCTTCCGCTGATATGGCCGCATCCTCCCCCGCGGCCAGCACGGACCGTCCTGGGTACGCTGATGCGGCCAGCAAACGACACGGCAAGGAAGCAGAAGCGCGCGTCCCAAGCGAAGGCGAAAAATTGCCCGCGGGATCGGAAGAGTTGCCCGCGGACAGCAGAGATTTTGTAGGGCTGGTACATGCGCGCGTGAGCCTGCCGGCGGCGTGGGAGCGATTGGTGCGGTCGCCGGATTTGAAAATTTCACAACGCGCGCTGGAGAAGCTCAGCGAGTTGAACTATTCGCAGAGCGACGCGGGCGGCATGGAGCCGCAGCAGTATGAAATCGATGTGACGCCGCGAGAGCGCGGAGAAGATCGTTCGATTTAAGAAGCGGGCGATTTTGAGAAACAGGCGAGTTGAAGAACGAGCGAGTTGAGAAACAGCGAAAGGAGCGAATCGATGGCTACAGCATTAGCGACGGCGGCGCGTTTGCAATTCATAGGAATCGTACTGGAGATCGGCGGGGTGGCAGCTTTGGCTGGGGGATTGATTTTGAGCCTGCACCATTGGCCTGCCGCGGCAGCACTGATTGGCGGCGGCACAGCGTTTTTTGTGGGTAAGAAATTTCGGGCGCAGTAATCCGCAGGGTCTGACGTGGCGATAACTTCCGGACGTGCGCGCGCGTTGCGGCCAATCAGTGATCTGTACGAGGCGTTTCCCCGGCAGAAGGAATTTCATGAGTCGGCGGCCAAGTACCGCTTGTTTGGCGGCGCGGCCGGGCCAGGGAAGAGCAAGGCGTTGCTGTGGGAAGCCATTTGGCAGGCCAATAAGGTACCCGGCAGCGACACCTTGTTACTGCGGCGGACCTTCCCGGAGTTAGACGCTTCGCTGATTTCACAGTTCCGGCGGGATGTGCCGCGCTCGTACTACAGAAGTTATAACGAAGCGAAGCGGGTAGTGACTTGGCCCAACGGGTCAACAACACGGTTCGGGTATTGCCGCAACGAGAGCGATGTTTACCAGTATCAGGGCGCCGAATTTCTGTTTATCGGCGTTGATGAGCTGACGCACTTCACGCTGAAACAGTGGCAATTTCTGACCTCGCGGAATCGCTGCGCGGCGCCGGGAAGTGTTTGCACCATGGCGGGCGCGACGAATCCGGGAAATGTCGGGCATGCGTGGGTGAAGGCCCTCTGGGTGGATCATGTGCCGCCGGCGGGACTCGACCGGCCGGAATTGTATGACGCACGAGACTACGACTTTATTCGGGCGCGGCTGGATGACAACCCGATTTACGCGAACGACAAGCAATACCGGCGGACATTGGCGGCGCTGCCGGAACATTTGCGGCGAGCATTCCTGGAAGGCGACTGGAATGTTTTCGCCGGGCAATACTTCGACATTTTCGATGTAGGGCGGCACACGAGCAGGCCGGAAGAATTGCGGCTGGAACCGTGGTGGCCGCGTTGGATTTCGATTGACTGGGGCTTTCAGCATCCAAGCGCGGTGTACTGGCACTGCGCGGTGCCTGCAGATGTGGCGATCAAGGCGCCGTGGGCGGCTCCGCGATGGGGGCCAAACGGCGAAGCGGCCGAGAGCGGCGAGGATGAGCGGCCGGGCACGCGTGGGCCGCGCATTGTGACCTATCGCGAATTTGTGCAAAGCGGGCTTTCGCCGCGAATGCTGGCGCAGGGAATTGCGGAACGGAGCGGGAAAGAGCGCATCAGCGAAGTTTTTCTTTCGCCTGATGCGTTTGCGCACCGCACGGCGGAAGCATCCATTGCGGAACAGTTAAGCGACGTGCTGGTGGCCGGCGGACTGCCGCGAGCGGTAGCGGCGGATGACGATCGCGTGGGCGGCTGGCAGTTGATGTATCAACTGATGGAAATGGACAAGTGGTCGATCACGGAAAACTGCGCGAAGTTGATTGAGTGTTTGCCGCTGCTGATCCGCGACGATCGCCGCGTGGAAGATATTCGTAAAGTGGACGGCGACGACCCCGCGGATGCGGCGCGTTACGGACTGGTCTCCGGCGGAAGGCTCGCCGGTGTTGGGGCAGGGCTTGCCCCGCCCGGGGCGGCCTTAAGGTCGCCCCATTTGAATGGGCCACATTTTGTGAGTGGCATGCCGCTGGCAGAACAGATCGAGCGGCAGGTGTCGGCTACGGATTCCACGTCGCGGGCGATTCACTACCAGCGATTGCAGGGTGAGGCGAAGAAATTTTTCAAGCCCAAGAAGTTGCCGAGACGGTGAGCCGGATTTACATGAAAGCGTTTCTTCAGAAAGTTTTGCGCGGGCGATACGTTGAGCTGTTGGAAGAAGAAGTAGCACGACTGCGGGCGGAGAATCGCGCGCTGACGAATTCGTTGCTGGGGACGGCGGGATTCCCGCCGGTGGATTATCCCGAACCGCTGAAGCCGGTGGCTTTGTCGCGGTTGAGGAAGCGGTCGTGGCACCAGATTCAGATGCAGCGGGAGCAGGGTGCGGGGCGGGAGGCGGCGTTGGATGCCGATGAGAGGAAGAATGGATTCGTACCGCACAACTAACTTGCCGGGAACCATCGCGCCGGCCGATGGAAATGTGCCCGCGCTGGGGCAGGCGCGAGTACCACGGGTGGTATCACGCCAGGATGTGGGCGAGACCGACGATGAGGTCGCGGACAACTTTGACTGGATGGAAGTCGATGGCGGATCAAAGGGCAAAAACGGCGGCGGAGTCGGGGCTGCCGCAGAGACAGCGCCGGTGGATCTGGGACCGAACAACGAACGCCTGGCGGATGTACGGCCGAAGCTGGTGAACGCGCTGCGCGAACTGGTGCGGCAATACCGCGAAGAGGGAATTGCGGCGCGGCGTCATGAAATCCGGCGGATCCGGCAAGCGCGGCTGTTCTGGCAGGGGTTGCAGTATGCCTGGTGGAATCCCAATGACATGAACTGGCATTTGCCCTTCGAGCAAAAATTTAATGACGATCGCGCGTTGGAGGAGATGCCGCGCTATCAGTTTGTCACCAATTTTTACCAGGGTTTTGGCTTGTCGTTCATAGCGGTACTTTCGCAGGACGTGCCCAGCGTACGGTTTTATCCGCAGTCGGCGCAATCGCTTGAGGATATCTCAGCGGCGCGGGCGGCCAGCGATGTGGCTGCGCTCATCGAGCAGAACAATCACATCGAACAGCTGCTAACCTCCATCGGATATTTTCTGTGGACGGATGGCAAGCTGGGCGCGTACGTGCGCTACGTAGCGGATGGGCAGCGGTTTGGTTTTCACGACGAGAATATTCTCGAGGCGCTGGAAATTCCGCTGGGGCGGGATGTTTATGTTTGCGCCGGATGCGGGAAAGAGACTGCGGCGGATTCGGCGTACGGCGTCGATCCGGAAGAGAGTCTGGAATCGTCAGCATCAGGCACTGGTGACGGAGCGACAGGGACCTCTCCTGACAGCTTGTATCTAAACGGCTCCAACACTTCTTCGGGTTACGGCTCGGAAACGGGCGGCGAGAGTGCAGAGCAGCCAGTTTGCGCAGGGTGCAGCGCGCAGCTACGAGAGAAAGATTTGCGGCGGGCGGAACGGGTTTCGGTGCCGCGGGTGACCGGGACACGGCGCGTGCCGAACGGGCAGGAAGTGATTTCTATCGCCGGCGGCCTGGAGCTGAACACGCCGATCTGGGCGAACGAGATGCATGAGTATCCGTACCTGCAATGGCAGGCGGAAGTGCATCGCGCGAAACTAAAAGCGGCGTATCCGCACGCGGCGGAGAAAATCGAGACTTCGCCGGCACAAGGCGCGGAGGACGTGTACGCGCGCGTGTCACGGTTGAGCGTCGAGCAGGGATTGCCGACGATTCATCCCGGTGACGCGCTGATGAATTTGATTACGTTTGACCGCACCTGGCTGCGGCCGTGGGCGTTTTACGGGATTGAAGACCTGGAAGTACGCGGAGAGCTGCTGGCGCTGTTTCCAGATGGCTGTTACGTGGCGTTCGCGGGGGATGCCTACTGCGAAGCACGCAGTGAATCGATGGACGACCACTGGCGCGTGTTGCACGCGCTGCCGGGCGACGGGCAGAGCCGGCCGAGCGTGGGCGATTCGCTGGTGCAGGTGCAGGAACGCTACAACGTGCTGTCCAACATGCAGGCGGAAACGTATGAATACGGCATTCCGCCAATTTATGCCGATCCGCAGGTGCTGGATTTTGATTCGCTGGCCAACCAGGTGGCGGAGCCGGCGGCGCATTTTCCCGCGCGGGCGCGTCCGGGGCAGCCGCTGGCGGCAGGATTTTTTCAGCCTGCAGCAGCGCAAGTGCCTCCGGACATGCTGCGACACCAGCAGGATTTGATCGGGCCGGTCTCGCAATTTTTGACCGGACTCTTTCCCGCGATTTTTGGCGGGAACATGGAAGATGTGAAGACGGCTTCGGGGTACGCGCTGGCGCGGGACCAGGCCATGGGGCGCCTGGGACTGGTATGGAGACGTACCAAACAATTTTATGCGGACGTGATTTTGCTGGGGGTGGATTGTTTCCGGAAAAACCGGCCGGACGACGCGGAAATACCGCTGCTGGGACCGGACGGCGTATTCGATTCGCATGTGATTCGCATCGCGGATTTAAAAGGAAATATCTGCGTGCGTCCGGAGGCGGACGAGACATTTCCGCGATTGAAATCGCAGCAACGCGGAGTGCTCCAGCAATTGTTTAGCGTAAACGATCCGATCATTCAAAAAGCACTGACCGAGCCCGCGAACATGGGGTATATCAAAAATGTTCTGGGATTAACGGAGCTGGTAATTCCGGGCGAGGATTCGCGCAACAAGCAGTTACGCGAAATTCAGCAGTTGCTGGCGAGCGCGCCGATCGTTCTTTCGCTGCATGCGTCTGGCGCGATGCATATCGAGCCGGCTGCTGGAGATGGCACGCCCGCAGCGGCTGCAAATGCCGCCACGATTCCGCTGGTGCTGCCTTCGGTTCCCGTGGATGAATTGCTGGACGATCACGCAGTGGAATTTGAGGAATGCAAGCGCTGGGCGAATTCGGAAGCTGGGCAAGCGGCGCATATGACGAACCCGGCGGGATTTGCGAACGTGCGGGCGCATGCGGAAGCGCATCTGCGTGCGATGAAACAACAGCCGGTGAATTGGAGTTTATTGAGCACGCTTCGCAGGGATTAATCGAAAAACAAAATGGAACATTTTAGCCAAGGCGGAAGTGTGGGAGCTTCCTCGCATGCCGGGAGCGAGGGTGCGGGGCAGGAGTTGTTTGCGTTGACGGACGAGCAGATTCTGGAGATTGAGCCGGAAGCGCAGACGGAAGTTGCTGGCGGTGACAATCAACAATTTGCGGATGCGGCGGCGCGGGAGGATGCGCCGGTTCAGGAGTCGAGTGGAGCTCGAACTTCCCAGCGGGATCGAGAGACGGCGGACAAGACAAGCAGCGCGGGACGCGCCGCAACAAGTGGAGTGGGTGCCGCTGAGCCGCCGCGATGGCTTGCGGACGTGATGAACGATCCGCAGCGGGGCGACGAGGCGCGCGAACTGTGGCAGGGCGTTGAGCGAGAGCGGCAGGAGGCTGCGGCGTATCGCGAAGTGTTCGCTCAGCCGGCGGAGGCGCGAGCGGCGGCGGAACGGGCACGCGCGTTGGACGAGATCGATCGAGCCTACTTTGCGGGCGATGCCGGTGAGCGATCCAAATTAGCGGCAACGATGTTACGGGAAGATCCCGCAGCGTTTCGTGAAATGGTATTTGAAGGGCTGCGAGCGCTCGAGTTAGCCGATAGAAACGCAGGCTCCGGTCGAACGTCTTCGGATTCCAGGCTGGCGCGCGTGTTTGGCGGTGCCGATGGGGCGGCGGGGCAAGGAACGGCAGCTTCACCAGCGATAACTAGCGCGACATCCGGCACATCGGCGGGACAAGCTTCCACTGGCGCGGCCGGCCAGCACGGTAACGCAGAAGACGGCGCGCGGATCACGGCGTACGCGTCGTTTGAGAAGTCGGCCAATGAAGAATTGGAGCGCAGTGTCGGCGGCGCAATCGAGCGAACACTGGAACAGGCCATGCCGAATACCGGGCGGACGGATAACGGTTCGCTGCGATCGCGCCTGGTGGGCGCGGTGCGGCAGGATGTCGAGAAAGCGCTGCAGGGCGACCGGCAACTCGGCGAGCGAGTGACACAGTTATTGTCCGGCAAACGGCTGAACAGCGAAACGCGGGCGCAGGTGGTGCGCTTGATTGGGGAACGCGCGGAGCAACTGGTGCCTGGCGCGGCCAAGCGCATTTTGAGCGATTGGACGCAGACCACTCTAGCAGCGCACCGGGAAAAGACCGGACGGGGCGCAGCGGCGGCTTCGCGACAGGAAGTGTCGGCGGCTTCCTCCGGGCGCAGTCCAAAGGGCGAAGGGCAAGGCAAACCCGAACGGCAAAGCACATCCGAACGGGCACGCGGAAGCACCACACCGGCGCGCAGCGTCGATTATCGCAAGTTGAGCGACGAGCAGATTCTGGCGATGTAAGTTTCGGAGTTTGACGCCAGAAGATCGACGCCGGAAGAGCCGGCATCAGGTTCGCAGCGAGAGTTTCGTCCACAAGTTTCAACTCGCAATACGGAAAACAAGGAGAAAAAGAGATGCCAGCACAAGCTAACGCGAATGTCGTCGCGTTGCAGCTAGAGAAGGTGCGCGACAAGGTGCCCCTGCTCTATGAACGCGACGATATTCTGCTCACCATGATTCAGCAGCGCGGCGATGTGGAGAAAGTTTCCAGCCGGAACCTGCGGCTGCCGCTGCAGGTCTATCCCGGAGGCAAAGCCGGTTCGTACAATGCGGACGGCGGCGACCTGGGGCGCGGTTCAGGAACTTTTTATGACGTGGCGCAAGTTTCGCCGATTTTTTTCCGCTTCGCGATTGAAATTACGAAGCTGGTGGAATACGCCACCAACGGCCGCGAGCGCGCGGTGGAAAATGCCGCCAAGCGCGAAGTGGCCAACGGCATGAAGCAGTTCCGCTCGTTTCTGGACAAACTGATGCAGACCGCCGGCAGCGGCGTGCTGGGAACGGTCAGCTCGTTTTCCGGCACGACGTGGACGATGGCTACGCCGCCAGGTGCGGCGCTGGTGTATGTGGGACAGACCATCCAGGTATACGACCCGACGCTAACAACCAACCGGGGATCGTGCAATGTGGTGGCGGCCGATCCGATCAGCCCGACGCAAACGATCACCATTGACGTTAACCCCACGGGCCTGACCAACGGCGACGTGATCGTGCATGACGGATTGACGGGCTCGAACCCCGTGTCACTTTACGGAATCAAGTATCACCAGAACAACGCCACGACGGGCACCTGGCTGAACCTGAATCGCGCCACGTATCCGGTGCAACTGGCGACTCCGCGTGTGAATGCCGGCAATGCCGCGCTGACGCCCTCCAACGTGCGGCTGGCGATCAATAAAGTTCGCAAATCGCTGGGCATCAACCACGTCAGCAAATTGATTGCGTACATGGCGGTGGAGCAGGAACACGCCTGGGAAAACCTGGGCATCACCGTGAGCCAGATCATCAAAGAAGGCGGAGCCGGCGACGGCAACGACCTGGACCTGTTGTTCAGCGGCCGCAAGACCATGAGCGGCGTGCCGATAAAGTCGAGCGTAAACGCGGATCAGACCCGCGTGGATTTTCTCGATCTGTCGCATTGGGGACGCGCGGTGCTGAAGGACATCGACTTTTATGAGGTCAATGGCAACACGGTGTTTCCGATTTACGGTGCCAGCGGTGGAATTGCCGCAAGCTACATTTTTTACTTCGATACGGCGTTCCAGGTGTGGGATGACTCCCCGAGAACCGGGGCATACATCGACACGCTGGCGCGGCCGAGCGGGTACTAGAAGTAGTTTGAGGTGGTGAGAGTTGAGAGGGCAGCCGACAGATGGTTGGCTGCCCTTTTTCTTTGGAGAGCATCGTTTAAAGCACGCACATGAAAGATAAGTGCAGGGGGCGGATTGAGATTGTGCGGGAGACGCATGAAACGCCGGAAGCGGTGCTGGAGCGCCTGAAATTGGCGGGTGGGTTGAATCGATTTGGACAAGCGCATTACCGGGCGGTATGGGGTTGGAATCGCCTGGCGTGGATCGGCGGGAAATTTGAAGAGCGCGATCCGAGTAGCGGATCGTTGCTGCGCGAAGTAGTGGAGTTGCGCCAGGAGCCGAAATATCCGGCAGTGAATCGCTGGCACCTGGAGCGCTGGATGCCGCCGGAATCGTATGGATCGCGGCGGGCGTGGTACGCGCAGACGCTAGAGATCGCTGACGGCCAAAGTGTGCCTGCGCTTGGCCCTTATCCGGAGCGCGGAGATTACGAACATTGTTTTACGCTCGAAGGGCCGCACGGAGAATTCGTGCAACTTACGGCGACAGTGGCTGAGCACATCGCGCGGGCGATCGAATGGTCGCGAAATAAATCGCGGGCCGCGCGCCGGGAAGCGGTCGGCGAGAGAACAGCGCGGGAAGAGCGCGCGTACGACGAGCATGCCTTTGCGATTCTGGACGACACGGTGCCAGCTTTTCACGCGCAGCCGTTTGTGTGCGTGGGGTGAAGCGATCCGCGAAGCAAGCATTTGGAATCCAGGAACCTTGAATGAGGATCGCATGACCAAACTGGAAATCTGGCTGAAAGGAATTTTTGCCGCGGCAGTCAGTGGCAGCGCGGGTGGCGTGATGACCGGGTTGGCGGCCGTGGGCATCGACCCGCAGCATTTCAATCTGCAGTCCGGTGCCGGGCAAACCCTGCGGATTGGGGCGGCCGCGGCGATGATCAACGGCGTGATCGGAGTGTCGGCGTATCTGCAGAAATCGCCGATGCCGGAGTGCGAGGAGAAGCCGGACCGGTTGAGGTTGAACAGCTAGTTGAGTGGCCGGGCGGGTCAAGACCGCCGTCGTTATTGCAGTCGACTGCCTGAGCGCGAGCGCGGCAGGACTGGCCTGATTTTCGCGCAAACGTTTCACTGACACAGAGAACATGGTTGTAGAGCGAATCTTGCTTCTTATAGGACACCACTATGCCGGTTGTCGGATCGAGCGCATATAACACGGCGGGACAGATTACTGCGCTGGTGCGCTCGCTACTGAACGACGCGCAGGGCAATTTGTTCACCGACACGGTGCTGCTGCCGTATGCGAACTCGGCGTATCGCAAGCTACAACGGGCGCTGGGAAATGCGGGCGGCGGCGGATTTATTCAGGACGATGCGCTGCTGGTGGTGACGGCGGTGGCAGAAGCTGATCCATCGCTGCAGGTATCCATCACGGATGCGACGGCTCCGCCGAACCAGTTGCCCACGGATTTACTGGTGCCGCTGAAACTTTGGGAACGAGCCAACCTTTCGTCCGATGAGTTCGCGGAGATGACGGACCTGACACGCCACGGCGGACTGCCCTCGCGAGACCAGGATGTGTGCCTGAGTGTTTGGGAGTGGCGCGCGGACGGGCTGTACTTCCTGGGTGCCACGCAGGATACGCAGATTCGCTTGCGCTATGCGAAAGCGTATCCGGATTTCACGGATGCGACTTCGCCGGTGCTGATTCGCAACGCACAAGAAGCCATCGCCTATGCGACGGCAGCGCTGGCGGGCTGGGCGCGCGGGAGTCCTTTGGCGCAAAGGTGGGATGACGCGGCGAGCGACGCGATCGAGGACGTCATCGTGGCCGCGGTGCGGCGGGAGCAACAGAGCTCGCACCGGCGGCGTCCATTTTCGGCGCGAAGTGGGTACACGCCGTTTTGATGAAAAAGATTTTTAAGACGGAATTTCAGGAGAGCCAGATGGCCATTCAAATTACGATTGTGCCGCAGAACGTGGACGGGTCCGGAAACAACATGATTTATGCGTTGGGGACGCTGGCATTTTCCGGGAATTACGTGACCGGCGGTGACACCATGGACTTCACCACGGTGGCGGACAAACTTTCCAGCACGCAAATTCTTCAGGTGTATGCGGACAGCCAGAATGGCAATTCGGGATATTACGTGCCGGTAGCGGGCGCGTCGTTGAATAGCTGGAAGCTCAAAGCGTTCACGGGTGGCGGGACGGAATTGAGCGCCGGCGCTTATCCTTCGAGCGTGACTTCGGACGTGGTGCAGCTCGGCATAACGTTACAAAAACTCGAGTAGCCTTCAACGACCATTTCATTCAGATGGACTCAGTTCATCGGACGTTTTGATCCATCAGCTTCTGGAAGATGGACGCCGAACCGTGGCGCGCCGGCGATAAATCTCTCAACTCCCAGCGTTTTTAGAGCGAAGGTCTCTGCATGATACGATCAAAAATCGCGATGGGTTCTCTGTGGACAGTGCTGGTGCTTGCGCTGCATGTGTGGCCGGGAATGATCGGGCCTGTGCATGCGCAGGGCACCCGCAAGGACGACATTGTTTTTAATTCGCGGGGCGTGCCGCTGGCGGGGGCCAGCGTGCGAGTTTGCGCGATGCCGGCCACCGGACAGTCCTGCACACCGCTGGCGCAGATTTATTCCGATTCCGGTCTTACACAAGCGCTGGCAAATCCCACGACCACGGATGGCATGGGGAATTATTTTTTCTATGCCGCGCCCGGCCGTTACGAGATTGAAATTTCCGGTCCGGGAATCACCGACAAGCAAATCCCCAACGTATTGTTGCCCAATGATCCGTCGTCACCGACGTTTACGGGCGGAGTCAGCGCCTTCTCGCTCAATCTGAGCGGGAATCTTTCAGTAAGCGGCAACACCACGGTGATCGGCTCGCTGGCCAGCGGCACGCTCAATCTCACGAACCAGGGAACGCCGCCAGGCGCCGCCAATCTGGGAACCGTTAACCTGTACGCGAAGACCGCGGACAAGCGGTTGTATTACAAGGACGACAGCGGCACGGAAATCGGGCCCATCTCTACCGGCGGGAGCGGAGCGCAGCTCAACGTGACCAACACGTTTACCGCGCCGCAAAATTTTGACGGCGACCTGCACACCAAAGGACCGAATCCTTACTACGATCTGACGCGCTTCGGGCTGTACGCCGGAATCGGAGGAGCGATTACGTGCAGCACCACGGCGTCGAGCACGACGGCAACCTGCACAAGTGCCGGAGACTTCGCCCCTGGGCAGGGCATTGCGATCCCAACGGCGGGCGCGGCGGCGAATTTTTCGCCCTGGGGCGTGGCGACGATTACGAATTATAGCCGATCGTCAAATGTGGCGACGCTCAGCTATACGGGGCCGACATTTGGCGCGGGGCAGACGATCACGGTGGCCGGGCTGGCAGATGCCACGTTCAACGGCACGTTTACGGTGACCGCCAACGATGGTGACTATGGCCACATTACGATGGCCAATACGGGCTCCAACGTGGGACCGACGGCAGGTTCAGGCACCGCGACACTTACGTCGGCGCAAGTGGTGGTGACTTCGCAGGGGATCTTGAATGGCAGCACCACGTACGCGTACAAAGTTGTGCTGCGCGGGTACCACGGTGAGCTAAGCGTGGCCAGCAGCGCGGGCAGTATCACCACAGGCGCCGCCACCCTGGGTGTCAACATCGTAACGCTAAGCGGATGCACGCGAACCAGTGGCACGACGACGTGCACCAGCACGGCAGCGCACAACTTTCAGGCTGGCGTGATGACCGACGTGGAAGGCGTCAGCGACGGAGCTTTTAATGGCGTGCACAGAATTATCGCCACGCCGACAGGCACGACGTTTACGTTTTTGCAGAGCAGCCAGGTAAATACCACGGGAGCGACCGGCGGCACCGCGAAAGTTGTGGCGAAAAATCTGGTGCAGTGGAACATGCAGGAGTACGCCAACATTCAGACGATTGTGTATCGTTCGATAAATGGCGGAGCATACTCCATCGCAGGAATTGTAGAAGGAATGGACGGCTCGTTCGTGGATTGGGGATTAGGCGCGCCGCCGGCACCGCCAGGTGTGCCCTCCACGCCGGCGAGTGCCACCACGAACGGAATCCTGTCGACGACGATTACGGCGATCAGCGGAACGACGTTCACATTGGCCGCGGCGGCAACGGCGACGGCGACCAGCGTAAGTTCGCTGCATGACAACACGCCCGCGATGCTGGCGGGTTGCGCAGCCCTGGGAACGAACGGGAACGGCACGCTGTATATTCCGGTGACCAACCCTCCCACGGCTGTGCCTTTCAATTCGCCCGTGGATCTCTATCATTTCTGCCCGGTGAACCAGGTATTGATCGCCGTAGGTTCGGTTCTCACGCTCAACGATCCGATCATTATGCATCGCGCCGGCACAACCATTAAAGGCGTCTCTCCCAGCGCGGCAGTGCCCAATTTTGGAGTCGGCTTCACCACGCTGATTAACGGCAACGCCTACCCGTATATCTATTACGTTCCCGGAAGCTTCGGGCCAAACATGCTGGAGAATTTGTACTTCCTGCCCTCGCATGCTTACCAAAGTGCGTTCGTGGAAGACGCCGACGCGGGCGGCGGCGGCGTGGTGAACACGCAGTACAACAACGATTATTTCGTGGGCAATTCCGGCGGCGAAATGCCGGGGATTATTCGCGGGGGCTTCACAAAATTTTTCGACAAAGGACTATTCGCGGTTCAAGGCGCATGGGGCGTGCCCGAGTCGCTGGAAATTGACAACCAAAACAGCCTGGGCATTTGCGCGAGTTGCACCGTTCCAACCTACATCATGAAGATGGACCGCATCACTTTCCAGCAACACGGGATTTCGTGGGACGACTGGGGCATCCCGATCAGCAGCATTGAAGGGTATCTGACTGTCAATGATTCGCTGATGGAAAGCGGCTACACGCCGCTGTTGATGGTGAATACCGGCGGTGGTGGAACGACTACGCTGACGCAAATCGAATTTAACCGCTCGTCCTACGCGGATTTTCTGAGCGGATCTTCCACGCCAATGTTTTTGATGGGTACGGGCGGTGTTGGCGCATTTGTTTCCAATTTCACCTATTGCGGAAGCGGCAACCAGCCGCTATTTGAAGGCCCGGTTGGCGGCGTGGAAGTGAAGCAAGGCTATGCGGCGGGTTGCAGTTTGCTGGGAACCAGCAGCGCCATAGTCACAAATTTGCAGGGCGCCTCGGGAAATTCTTATCGCGGGTATCAGAGCATTCCCGTGCAGGCCAGCGGTACCGGGCAATTTTATTACGGGATGGCCACGCCGGCAGCCCCGACGCTGGCGCTATCCTCTGGCGGTTCGGTGCCCTTAGGAGCACACAATTATCAGATTGCCGCACTCGACGCCAACGGCAACCAAACGGTGCTGGGCCCAGCGGCTTCGGTGACCGCCACGTCGGGGAATCAGACCGTGACGGTGACTCCGCCGGCATTGCCGGCTGGGGCCATCGGCTATATCACGTACCGCGACGGTTCTAAGGCGGCTTACGGCATTTGCGCGTCGTATTCAGTCGGCGTCGCGGTGTTTGTCGACACGGCAGGATTCACCTGCGGAAATTCGCCACAACTGGTGAGCACCGCAGCGGCGACTTCGCTCAGTTCGACCGGCCTGGTGGCACCCCAACTACAACTGGTGGGCGGATCCTCAGACACGCTGACGGGGAATTTTTCCGCTGCGCGCGCCCAGAGTTTTCCGGACGTAAGCGGGATTGTTCCGGTAAGCGGTTATCTGAACACCGCGTACGACAATTTCAACCGCGCCAACGGCGCAATCGGGAGCAACTGGACGGCGAACGTTGGCGGATTCAATGTGGCCAGCAATGCGCTAGTGGGCACAGGCACGTCGAATATCGCGTACTTCTCCGCGGCGGGGTACAGTTTTTCAAATGCGCAGTTCGCGCAGGTACAGGTGCTGACGCTAAATGGCACGTCGGACTACGTGGGCGTGGATGTCTTGTTGTCTACGTCGAACAGCGGTTACACGTGCGTGGAAAATAGTGCGTCGCTGCTGCTGCAGAAGTTGACAGCCGGAGCAGGGGCGACGCTGGCATCATCCGCCACAGCGGGGGCGCCCGGCGATATTTTGCGCCTGGAGGCCGCGCCGGGTGGAGTGCTGACCTGCTCGCGAAACAGCGGCGGCACGATTACCAGTATCACCGCGACGGATACAACATTTACCGCCGGATCGCCGGCCATCGAGCAATTTGGAAGCACAGCGACGATGGACAATTGGAGCGGCGGAAACCTGCACCCGATTGGACAACTGGATATCGAGCAGGATTGGGCCAGGACGCAGCACTTCGGGCAAGGCGTGGCGATCGGGACGGAGCCACTGAGTGCGAGTCCGCGGGCGGAGCAGAATATTTTTCTGCCGGGCGCACTGTCGTCCACCTGGACGGGGAGCACGTGGACCAGCGACAAGGCGATTACCGTAACACGCGTGCAGATACAGGCCAAGACAGCGCCATCGGGTTGCTCGACGAATGCGGTAGTGCGCTTGACCGATGGAACTACGCCAATCAATGTGACCATTGCGGCAGCTGCGAATGACAGCGGCAGCATTGCGCAGAACTACGCCGCGGCAGCATCGCTTCAACTGCTGGTACAGACCGCAGCGGCGGGATGCACCACGAGCCCCGCAGATGCCAACGTAGTAGTGCAATACAGGATGCAGTAAAGCCGTTTCGGCTTACCGAATTTTTACTTTCAAATTCTTTAAGACTTGTTTTTGTTGAATGGTGAGAGGTGTGTCTTTATGAGTCTGGCGATAGCGTCGCAAAACGAAACGGTGTGGCTAGTGAATATTTCACCGGAGAAATGGCCGCCGCGAAGCAGGAGCTATTTTGGATCGCTGGAAGTGCGTTCGCCGGAAGCGGGCGAGCCGTACGCGGTGACGCTTATTCGCGGATGCACCGGGTATATCGACATGGGCGATCGGCGCAACATGGAGTACCGCGTTACCGCCAGGGAAATTGCAGAAGACATCGCGCGGGAAATAAACGGAGACTCCGGGGAGGGCAGCTTTCACGGTGTTTTTGTGGCTTCGTCGGCTACGCCGAGTGCGGCGGAGCTAACCGAGGCGAAGCGAAAGCTGCAGGAGTTTCAGCGCCGGCTGGTGGCAGCGGCGGACCTGGAATGGGAGCGCAGCAAAAATCCCATGTTCATCACGGATCTGGAGCGGCGCGGGACCTGGGCCAGGAGAAACCGTGGCTGTACGATCCGAAGCCGATGGGAGAGTGCCCATTGTGCGCGGAGAAAATCAAGGATGGAGTAGCGGTATGCCGCTCGTGCGGCGCGATTTTAGACAAGAAGCGAGCGGCGGAGTACGGCATTGTGCCCAAGGAAACCGCGCCCGCGACAGAGAAGATCAAGCGACACTAGGCGGGCAACTTTACCAATCTGTCTTCATAGAACCGTTGCGGTGAGTCTCTGGCTCGCCCTGAACAAACTCCTCAGACACAACTGCAGCGCCTGGTTCACTCAAAACTTTTATGACTACTGCTGGATCTTTAGACGCGCCGATTGAGATCTTTGGCGGGCTGGTGACGGACATGTCGCCTGCGGACTTGCCGCACGGGGTGTCGCCGGACTGCCAGGATGTAATTTTCAGCAACGGCGGGGTGGCGACGCGGCCGGGCTTGCTGGCTGCGTTTGGCCCGCTGCCGGGGAATCCTACGATCAATTATGTGAAGACGTACGAGACGTTGAACGCCACGTTGCGCGCCATGTTACTGGACTCTAATGGCGTGCTGTACAAAGAGCTGTCTCCGGGAATCCTGAGCACGGTGGCAACCGGCCTGGCGCCCAACGCGTATGGGAATTCAACGACGCTGTTTGGGCGGGAGTACATGGCGTTCAGCGACGGGCGCACCGGCATCGACATGCCGAGACAGTTCGACGATACGAATTTCGATCGCGTGAGTCAGGGCGGGCCGGGCGCGGGGCCCACGGTAGTGGATGAAAATGTGGTGGTAACGATTGCCGCGAGTCCGGCGGGCGCAACGCAGCCTGCCGCGGTCGCCATAGCGGCGAGTCCGACGGGCGCAACGCAAAATGGATTTCTGGTCACGATCACGACATCGGCGGCACATGGGCTGACGGTTGGACAGTCCACCACGATTTCGGGAGTGGGCGTCAGCGGCTACAACGGCACGTTTGCGGTGGTGGGAGCGCTCAGCAGCACGCAATTTACGTTTGTGGCGGGAGTGTCCGGGCTGGCGGCCTCGGGTGGCGGAACGAGCGCTTCGGCAACCGCGACGATTCAGACCAGCTCGGCCCATGGATTTTCCGTGGGCCAAATGGTGAGTGTCAGCGGCGTGGGAGTCGCGGGCTACAACGGAACGTTTACGATTGCCCGCGTTCCCGATTCGACGCACTTCACGTTTAACGCGACGACCGGTGGACTGGCAGCGTCAGGCGCGGGAGCGGTTGCAGCAGCGGGCAGCGTCGACTCCGGTGTACACCAGGTTTGCGTGATTTTTCAGACGCGCCAGGGTTATTTGACACAGCCGGGCCCCTCGACGAGTTGGACAGCCAGCGGCGGCAAACGCGCGGTAGTGGCGAATATTCCGACGGGTCCCTCGAATGTGGTGGGCAGAATACTTTGTTTTACGGGCGCAGGCGGGGCGAGCTTTTTCTACACCGGCAGCGGCGGAAGCCTGTTCAGCGGAAACATGGTGATCAGCGATAACACCAGTACATCCGCGGTGGTCGATTTTTCGGACGCGACATTGCTCGCGGGCACGAACGTCGATGATTTGTTTACTTTGATCGAGCTCAGTGATTGCGCGGGGGTCATCGATTATTCCGAGAGGCTTTTTTGGTGGGGCGAGCGCAACAAGCAAAATAACTGGGTGAATCTGGGATTCGATGGCGGATTTACCGGGCCGGCGCTGCCGCATTATCCGCTGGGCTGGACGCCTGATGCGGTGTTTGCGTCGGGCGGCACAGACGAAGAAAGTTTCGTGGCGTGGGGCGCGGCGTATTCCATCGTGGGTGACGGTGCTACGGCCACGCGCGGATTGATGACGCAAAGCGCGGTGCAGGACGCGCTGGGAGCTGCGCGGATCAGCGCCGGAACGGACTATACGGTACGGGCGCGGTGCGCGCGAAATGTCGCGCTCACGCAAGGCACGCTGCATATCGATCTCTATAGCTCGACCGGCGGCAGCACCGGCGGATTGCAACTTACCGCTGCGCAACTGACGACCAGTTACCTGGAATACACCGCGGAATTGACGGCGCCGCTGGGCTCGATCCCGAGCGATTTGGTGCTGCGAATTTACGCCGATGGAACGCCGACTTCCGCAGGCCAGTTTTACGTTGATGCGATAGAAATATTTCCGACCACGCAGCCGGCGAATTCCTCGCTGGTGCGTGCCAGCCGCGTGGAAGATCCGGAAAGCTATGACGGCATCAACGGAATGCTGAGCGTGGCAGAAAATAACGGGCAGGCGATTCGCGCTGCTTTCAAGCTGCGCGAGCGGCTTTATTTTGTGAAAGAACACTCTATGCACGTGACGCAGGACGACGGCGTCAACGAACCTTCGCTGTGGACCATATCGGAAATAGCGCGGAAATTGGGAACGCCGTCTGTGCACGGCGTGGGCATCGGAGAAGATTGGGTGGTCATCGCGCACCGCACCGGCTTGTACATTTTTGATGGCGGCGAGCCGGTGAAGATTTCGCAGGAAATTCAGCCGACCTGGAACCAGATCAACTGGGCTTACGGCCACACGATGTGGGTCACCGTGGATACCAAAGAACGAAGGATCTTGGTAGGTGCGCCCATGGGCACGGCTACGACGCCGAACCAAATCGTGATGCTGGATTATCGCGATCTGGATTCTGCTGACGATATTGCGGAGCGGCCGCCCATCACTATTTCGTACACGGGACGCAAAACGGCTACAGACAAAACACGCAAATGGTCACCGTGGACGGTTGCGGCGAATGCGTGCGCGCCAATTGAGCGCAATGACGGAACCGCGGTGATCATGCTGGGAGGCGGAACGCCTGGGGTAGGCGGTGGGGCAGTGACCGGCAAGGTCTACCAGTTGAGCGATACGCAACTTTCTGACGATGGCACTGCGATTCCGAGCTATTACACCACCCATTTTTTCCCGGAGCGGCCGGTGGAGCAGTCGCTGAACCTGGGCGCGCATCGCAAACTTTTCAGCTATTTGTCGATGTTCGTGGAAGGCGCCGGGAATCTGTCGCTGACGACCTTTACGAATTCGTCGAGCGCGCCGCAGGCGCAGCAGCCGTTGCCGCTGAGTTCGCCGGCGAGCAAGGACCTGGAGCTGCCCATCAATCTTCTGGGAGAGCGTGTGGCTTTTCAGGTGAGCACGAACCAGTCGGGCGCGTGGTTTAAGTTGCAGAGATTCATTCCGTCGCTGCGTGTTGATCCTTGGGCGCCGGTTCGCGGGATGAACTAAAAATCTCATGGCGGTTTTTAAATTCTAAAGGCCTCTGCTTATGCTGACCGTTGCACAATTGGCTCCGCTGAAGAGTCGCGACCCGTATCTTTACGAAACGCTGACGAAGGTGGTGGCCGCGGTGAACACCACGAGCCAGCAGGCAGGCGTGGACCCGAGTACACCCGCACCCGCGCCAACGGCTATCGCCTCGGTGAAAGTGCAGGCGGCGAACGGATGGTTTGATATTTCCATCAGCGATCCGTCCGACTCGCGGCCAGGTCTGTTCTACTTTGCGGAATCGGATACGACGCCTGGGTTCAGCTCTCCGCGGGTGTACTTCATGGGCGCGTCGAGAAATTTCTATGGGCAGCTGGGGAATCAGGCGCTCTACTGGCGGGCGTATTCGCAGTATGTGGGTTCGCTGCCTTCGACGCCCGTGACCTTCGGGTCCCCCGCGACAGCGGTTGTGGGTGGAGGAACTTCAGGCCCGGCGCCACTGCCTTCGAGTGGCAGCGGTGCGCTACCTAACGGCGTGGTGCGCGGTGGAAATGGGTTTGGCCTGCATCCAGGCGCGCGTGTGACGAAAACGACGACGCTATAAGTGTTGCTTCCGAAGATTTCCGTGGCGATCCGTGAGTACAAAGAACAGGACCTGGGGGCTCTGCGCGCGATTCATGCCAGGCAGGGATTTGAGTACGCACTGCCGGATCTGAATAATCCGCTGTTTTTAACGAAGATCGTTCTGGCGGAAACATCACCTGAAAACCAGCCGGGAAAAATTGTCGGCGCGGCATTGTTGCGGCTAACGGCGGAAGCGTATCTGCTGCTCGATCCGAAATGGGGAACGCCGAGGGAGCGTTGGCAAGCGCTGCTGACGTTGCACGCAGCGGCGGAACGCGATGCCTGGCGGCGCGGACTGGAAGATGTACATGCGTGGTTGCCGCCCGGGCTTGAAAAGAAATTTGGGAAACGGATTGAGCGGTTAGGTTGGCTTCGCGACGACAAGTGGACGCCGTATTGCCGCAGGCTGACCGAGTGACGATTCGCATGGGAGGAAATGATGGGACGTGGAGCGCAGGCACAGACACGGCAACTGACGGATCAGCAATTGGCGAGCACCAACGCGCTGAACCAACAGTTCACCGGCCAGCAGCAACAGATCGGGAACATGTTGCTGCCGCAGTACCAAAGCATTCTGAATAATCCAGGGTTGAGCCCCGCGGACCAGGCGGCCGTTACGGGGCAATCGCAAGGCGCGCTGGCCAGTTTCTTTGATGCGCTGCAGCAGTCGGCGCAGAACCGCATGGCGCGCACGGGAAATTCGGCCGGATTCGCGGAGCTTACCGATGACTTGGCGAGACAGAAGGGAATTGCGCAGGCTGGACAAGCCGCGCAGAACCAACTGAACCTCTCCAACACCGCGTTCCAGCGGCAACAGGCCGCGCTTCAAGGATTGTCGGGGCTGTTCGGAGTGGACTCCAACTTACTGGGACGCACCCTGGGAATTCCCTCGGAGTTATTGAATGTGCGCTCCAACGCTTCCAAGGGCGGGAATGGCTTCTTTTCTTCGCTGGCCTCGGGACTTGGCTCAACGGTTGGCGGGCTGCCTGGCGCGCTGTTCTAAACAAATAAAAGAAACACATATGTCTTATCAACGTGATGTTGCGCGGCGTCGCAGTTTGTCGCTCGCGAGGACTCCTCATGCCCAGCCATCTGCTCGGTCTACTCGGAACCATCGTGCCGGTCACCATTCAGTTCATTTTATTTTTGCGCTGGCTGCACCGGCGCATGCGAGCGGATGAGATTGCGCGCGCATTTGTCCGCGACCTGGCGGTGGCGCACCTGCCACACATTTATTCGGCGTTGCGGGAGATCGCGCGGCGGCAGGGAAGTGAGCTGCAAGAAGCCCCGCCGGTGCGATTCAGCGACTTCAATGGATACAGAAGGCAATGGTGAACGCGACCACGCTGGTGCATGTGGTGACCGTGGCATGAATGCCCCGCCTCAATTTATCGTGTTGGCACGCAAAGCGGCCGCCGCGCAATCGCTGGATGCGGCGCTGGTCTGCGCAGTCGTGGAGCAGGAATCGGGATGGAATCCCTGGGCGCTGCGATTTGAACCGGCGTTTTTCGCCAAATATGTCGCGTCCTTATATACCAATTACAAAGTGAGCGCTTCGGAAGCGTACGCGCGCGGATTTTCCTGGGGCCTGATGCAGGTGATGGGCCAGGTGGCACGCGAGACTGGATTTGATGGGCAGTTTCTTTCCGCACTGTGTGACCCGGAACAGAGCCTGGCTATCGGGTGCAAAGTGCTGCGCAAGAAATTCGATGCCGCGGGCGGCGACTGCACACGCGCGCTGCAGGCGTGGAATGGCGGAGCGAATACGGAATATGCGGCGCAGGTGCTGGCGCGGCGTCCGCGCTATTTGTAAGGCGGTGATTTGAGCCGGCTTGCTGGGTTCGGCGTACTTTACATAACGCGCTACTTTACATAATCAGTTCCGGGTAGTTGGGGGCCGAGCTTTATCGAGAGCGATATGACTTTGCGAATGTGGACGTGGGTTGCGGCAGTGCTGGTGGTGATGGCTGCAGCGCTCGCGATCGCCGTCTCGTGGCGAACGGAATTGCGCAACCGCGCAGCTTTGAGCGCGGAACTGGCGGCGACGAAACAGGCGCTGGCCGAGGACCAAGCGCGGCAGCGCGACCGGGACTCGAAGCTTGCCGAAACTCTGGCGGCCATAGCGGTGGAAAAGCGCACGGTGCAGTCCCCTGCGCAAATCATCAAGGATTTGCCGAACCAGATCCCGTTGCCGGTGCCGATCACACTGCAAAATGTGCCACCGCAGTCAACGGGCAGCGCAGTGAACGGTGGCGCTGCCGCCTTATTAGGGACGAATGGCACCCATACCGCAAAGGGGTCAATCAGTTCCGGATTCCCAGTAGCTAAAATGGGCGGCGGTTCGGCACAGGTGGCAGACGCTTCGAAAGTCGAGGCGGTGATTCCCGGGCAGGACCTCAAGCCGCTCTATGACTTTGCGCTGGACTGCAAGACCTGCCAGGCGAAGCTGGCGGCTTCCCAGAGCGACCTGGCCGACGAGCAGGGAAAGACCAAGGCGCTGACGAAGGAACGCGACGATGCCCTGCGCATTGCCAAGGGCGGAAACGTGTTGCAGCGGATTGGGCGCGCTGCGAAGTGGTTGCTAATCGGCGCAGCGGCAGGCGCGTTGGCGGCACGCGCAGTGCGCTAATTGTTATTCGAAGATCAAGCTGCGTATCCCTGCGGCGTATCCCTGCGGGCTCCAGTTGACTTCCCGATTTGGGGCTGGCGCACCCCCCGCGCCAGCCCCAAATCAAAAGAGCTTCAACACCATGACCGGCATGACAGCCCAGGATGACTCAGTCAGCGCGCAGGCACGCACCTACAAGGAAGGGCGGACTTGAATGAAAGATAGAACGGAGCGCAGAAAAGCCTTGACACTGCGTCCCATAAGTTATATTATGTTAACTAGAAAATGAGGAACAGTGTCGAGGGTCGATAGCCTCAGGATGTTGGTCCCGTTGGATTTGCTTGCGCTTCACTTCTTCTCTCTTCCCGATTGATCCCAATCACGACTGAAATTCCACACCCTAAGAATTTAGTCCTTCGCGTCAGTGCTTCGCGGTTTTCTGCTGCGCCAATTCGTACTTAATATTTTGCTCAATGAAGTGCGGATCGGCTCCCACGATGCGGCGGCCATTGATGAAGATTGTCGGCGTGCTGGTGACTTCGAGCGCCTGGCCGTTGGCGCGGCTGGCGTCCACCGCGGCAGCAGCTTCGGGGCTGGCCAGGCAGGCTTTAAAGGTGTCCCCATTAAGGCCAATCTGAGAGGCAAAGTCCGTCAGCTTGGCGTAGGCGTTTTCAGCCGAAATGATGTCCTGGTTATCGTAGATGAGGTCGTAGAGCTTCCAGAAGGCTTTGGGGTCCTGGACGTAGGCGCAATGTCCCGCGAACGCGGCGGTACGGGCCCAGGGGTGCTGCTCAAGAGGGAAATCCTTGAAGACCAGACGCACCTGCGGGTAGGTAGTCAGCATCCCCTGAAGCACGTCGTGCAGGCTGCGGCAAACCGGGCATTCGAAGTCCGAGAACTCCACCATGGTTATGGGCGCGTTGGGATCGCCAGCCGACGGGAAGCCTTTGATCTGCAGCTTGGCGCGATTATCTGCCAACGGGTCTTTGGTCAGGTCGGACAGTTCCCCACGCAATAAATATTTGCCATCTTTGCTGACATAAAATTTCACGGACTGGACGTTGTTGTCGATTGTCACGTCGATGCTGGTTTCGAGCAGGCCGGGAATGTTGGTTTCCTTTGGAGGACCGACCTTGACCTGCACATCGGAGCCGAACGCGTACATGTTGCGCAGGTAGGCTTCGATGCTCTTTTGCAGCGCGGAGGGCGCGGCGGGTGTTGTCGCGGCCGTAGCGGCAGCCGCGGGAGGCTGCGACTGTTGCGCGCTGCGGATGGGTGCGACACACAGGCTAATGGTCAAGAGGCTTGACGCCAACGCCAGGTACAGTCTCGTTGAAGGTTTCACGCTTCTCCTATTTTGACGCTGCGGCGTGCATGTCTCCGCAGCTCAGGGGATAAACCGCTGGGCAATCGGGAACGGCCGGCCGAATCCAAAGGCCCGGGAAGTAATTTTCAATCCGGGAGCAGCTTGTTTGCGCTTGTACTCGTTGCGATCGACGAGCAGCGCAATGTCGCGCACGAGTTTCAAATCATAACCAAAACGGTCGGCGATTTCCTGCGGGCTTCGCAAATCCTCTATATACGCTTTCAGGATGCGGTCCAGGACGTCGTAGGGAGGCAGAATGTCTTCGTCCTTCTGGTCCGCGCGAAGCTCGGCGGAAGGGGCCTTGGCGATGGTCGACTGGGGGATCAGTTCCCTTTCGCGATTAATCCAATTGGCCAATTCGTAGACCATCAGTTTGGGCACGTCGGAAAGAATCGCCAGACCGCCAGCCATATCGCCGTACAGCGTGCAGTAGCCTACGGCCAGCTCGGATTTATTTCCGGTGCTGAGCACCATGGAACCAAATTTATTGGATAGCGCCATCAGATAATTTCCGCGGATGCGCGCCTGGATGTTTTCTTCGGTGACGTCGGGAGCCAGGGAGCCAAACGTGGGAGAAAGCACTTTCAGATAACTGTCGAAAACTTCGCCGATGGGCAAGGTGATCAGATTGATGCCGAGATTTTTGGCCACGGTCGCGGCGTCGGTCTTACTGCCCTCTGAGGAATACGGTCCGGGCATGGAAACGCCCAGAACATTTTCGGAGCCGAGGGCGTCGACCGCGATAGCCGCGACCACCGCGGAATCAATTCCCCCGCTGAGCCCGACCAGAACTTTCTTGAAGCCGCATTTCTGCACGTAGTCGTAAGTGCCGGTAATAATCGCCTGATAGGCATAGGCAATTTCTTCATGCGGCTGGTCGTGGACTTCGCCTCTGCCGGTCACGGTGTCGAAGAAGACCAGGTCCTCTTCGAAGGCCCGGGCCTGCGCGGCGACTTTGCCGTCGGCTGTCAGGGCCATGCTGGCGCCATCGAAGATCAGGCTGTCGTCGCCGCCCACCTGGTTGACATAAACAATGGGCCGGCGGTGATGCACGGCGATGGAGCGCAGCATTTCCAGGCGCAGGCCGCGTTTGTCGATGGTGTAGGGAGACGCGGAGATATTGAGAAGGACGGTAGTTCCCTGCGCGATGATTTCCGTCACTGGATCGCGGTCGTAGCGGCAGTTGGCCCAGAAAGTTTTGTCGTTCCAGACATCTTCGCAAATGGTGATGCCCAGTTGCTCGTTGCCCAGTCCATAGGCGGATTGCTTCTCGGCTGGTTGAAAATAGCGAGACTCGTCAAACACGTCGTAGGTGGGAAGCAACATTTTGCTTTGCTCGAACGCCACGCGGCCATCGCAGATCAACGCCGCCTTATTGGCGATGGCCTTTCCGTGACCGTTTTTCACCCGGCCGGCATATCCCACAATGCTGGGCAGCGGGAGCTTGGCGGCCAGCTCTTTCAGCTCTTTGTGATTGCGGTCGATAAAAGCAGGCCGTTCGAGAAGGTCCTGGGGAAGGTAGCCGCACAGGCAAAGCTCGGAAAAAACAGCGAGGTCGGCGCCCCGCTGATTGGCGGTGGTCGCCAGGCTCAAAATGCGAGCCGCATTGCCTGCAAAATCACCGACGGTGGGATTAAACTGCGCGAGCGCTATTTTCATGCCCGGATTTGAGGATACGTTTCGCTGGGCGCGAATGCAAATGGCGCAAGTCGAGGTGTTGCGCAGAAAACAGAGTGGTTAAAACGTTGCTATTCCGGGAGTTCGAGGGGACCGTGTGCTTCCCTTCCGGCTTTAGTATCCGGGCTATAGGACGAGCGGGCAGACGGTTCGGCAAGCTTCATGATGGCGGGGACCAGCGTGGAGTACAGGCTCATTTTGTCGAGCAACGTGACGGCGCCATAACTTTCGGCCAACGCACGTGCTTCCTCATCGTTGGCAAAAGAGATCGCCAGGGTGTGTTTCACGGAATTGAGTTGCGACTTAACCAAGGAGGCAGGAAATTCCTGCTTTAGCGGCATATGCAGGTCGAGCAGCAGGACATGGGGCTTAACGTCCGCGATCATCTGCATGGTTACCGCGAAATTAGCTGCTTCGCCGACGACCTGGATTCGGGATTCGTCTTCCAGGAGGCGCTTGATGGCTTCCCGCATGATGGCGCTGTCGTCGGCCAATAATACCGTAATTGACATTCCTACCCTGAAGGGCATTCGGTCCTCCTGAGGCGCGGAGAGGGCTAGCTTATATCAGATGGTGCAAAATCTGGCCAGCGTATCCTCTATGGTAGGGCAGCCGACAAACCTTAAAAAAAAGGCTCCTGGAAAGTAAATCCAGGAGCCGGTAAAACCTGACCTTTGTCCGTGAGACCCCGTGCTGTTCGATACAGTTATACGCTGAAGGAACTGCCGCAGCCGCAGGTACTCTTGACGTTGGGGTTATTGAACTTGAAGCCGGCGCCTTCCACGGTCTCGATGTAGTCGATCTCGATGCCCTCGAGATACATGGAGCTCATCTGATCGACGGCTACTTTCAAGCCGTCAAATTCGAAAATCTGATCGTTCTCATTGGTTTGATTCTCAAATGCCATGTGATATTGGAACCCGGAACAGCCACCACCTACGACCGCGACGCGCAACGCGACGGGTGAGGGATTCTGCATGGTCATGATCTCTTTGACTTTGGTGCTGGCGACGGGTGTCAGGTTAATCATAAATTCATTGGCCTCCGGTCACGGACGAAGCCGCGACACTCTCTGATTATAGCAAACCTCGGGAAGGACTGCACAACCGCAGGTTCCTTACTTGAAACCTGCATTAGAAACTCGGCGGGCACGGGAGTATTAAGAGCCTCGGCCTTCGCTTACAATATGATGCAACTATGAGACATAAAGTCACGTTGATACCCGGCGAAGGAATCGGGCCGGAGGTAGCCGGCGCGGTCCGCCGCATCCTGCACGCCGCAGGCGTGGAAATCGATTGGGAAGAACTGGAAGGGCGCACCGACAAAAGCACCGAGAAGGGCCAACTGGTCAGCCAGTCGGCGGTGGAGTCGGTGCGTCGGAATCACGTGGCGCTCAAGGGGCCGATGGCTACAGCCATTGCAGGCGGCGCGCCGAGCGTAAACGTGGCGCTGCGCAAGACGCTCGATTTGTATGCCAACCTGCGCCCGGTGAAAAATCTGCCCGGGGTGAAATCGCGCTTCGAAGGCGTGGACGTAGTGCTGGTGCGCGAGAATACCGAAGATCTGTACTCCGGCCTGGAGCATGAAGTGGTTCCCGGGGTGGTGGAAAGTTTAAAGATCATCACCGAGAAAGCATCCACGCGCATCGCACGCTTTGCGTTCGAATACGCCAAGAAAAACGGGCGGAAGAAAATTCACGCCATCCATAAAGCCAACATCATGAAACTGTCGGATGGATTATTTTTGAAATCGATCCGCACGGTGGCCGCGCAATATCCAGACATCGAATATCTGGAGATGATCGTAGACAACGCCTGCATGCAGATTGTGCTGAACCCGCAGCAATTTGACGTACTGTTGCTGCCCAATTTGTATGGCGATGTGATGAGCGACCTCGCGGCCGGCCTGGTGGGAGGATTGGGCGTGGTGGGCAGCGCAAACATTGGCGATGACGCCGCGATGTTTGAGGCGGTACACGGCACAGCTCCGGATATTGCCGGCCAGGGCTTTGCAAATCCTACTGCCCTGCTGCTGAGCAGCATTCTGATGCTGGATCATCTGGGAGAACGTTCCGCGGCGCGGCGCATCGAGGGCGCGTTGGAAAAGGTTTATCGCCAGGGCGCGCACACCACCAGAGACGTGGGCGGCAGGGCGGGCACCGATGAATTTACAGAAGCGGTGATTGCCGCGCTGAAGTAATTGAAGTTTCGAATTTTGAGGGAGGAGATTCGCAGAAATCAGGGAACGCGCGCCTATAATTTTTAGGCGCGTAGAGTTGAGGATGTGACGCCGATTCAGCTTTGTCGTTGCGCTCATCTTTTCGCAAGCGGCAGTTTCCCATCATGAACCGGTGTTATCGTGCTCCCACCTCTGCCAAATCGGATTCCTGGGGTACCTCGGTGTTCCCTTCGGACTGGCCGTTCCTCTCGCTTCTTCGCCCCCGCACCGCGTTGCTCAGCTTAAACTGTCCCACCAACTCGAGCAGCTGCGTGGACATTCCTGCCAGGTTCTTGGAAGCCCTCTGCGAGTCTGTCGCACCTTGCGATGTGTTCTGCGCCGCCTGCGCCACGCCATGAATGTTTTGGGCTACTTCCCCCGAACCCTTGGCGGCTTCCGTCAAATTCCTCGCCATTTCACCGGTTGTCGACGACTGCTCCTGCACCGCCGCCGCAATTGTCGATGAAATCTGATTCACCTGCCGGATGATTCCGCCAATCGTGCCAATCGCTGCCACGACGTTCTTGGCGTCTGCCTGAATAGTCTCGATTCTCTTGCTGATGTCTTCGGTCGCCGTCGCCGTCTGTTTGGCCAGTTCCTTGACCTCATTGGCTACCACGGCAAACCCTGCTCCTACTTCGCCCGCCCGCGCCGCCTCCACCGTAGCGTTCAGTGCCAGCAGGTCGGTCTTCTGCGCAATCGAGGTGATCACCTTGATTACCTGTCCGATTTCGGTACTGGACTCTCCCAGCTTGATCACAATGGCATTCGTTTCCGTCGCCGTATTCATTGCTTGCTCCGCAATTTTCGCGGCCTCCGTCGCGTTCCGGGCAATCTCGTGAATGCTGGCGGTCATCTCTTCTGTCGCTGTAGCTACGGTCTGCAGGTTGCGATTTACCTCTTCGGTAGCCGCAGACACCACTCCAGCTTGCGCCGATGTTTCTTCCGAGTTTGCGGAGATCTGCTGGCTGATATGGGAAACCTCGCCACTAGCCGTGGCCACTTTCTGGGCGTTGTTAGTGATCGACTGCACAATTCCCAGCAGTTTGCTTTGCATTTTATTGATGGCCAGCGTCAGGTCCTTCATTTCGTCATTGGTGGTAACTGGAACGTCCGCGCCCGACAAATCACCGTCGGCAATAGCCGAGGCGCGCTCCAGTGCCGCCCCCGTCGAGGACGAGATGCTCCTCCCCAGCAACGTACCTATAACAATCGCCAGTGTTGCGCTGAGCAGGGTGACGCCGAACAGCACCCAGATCATGGTTCGAAAGTCCGCATCAATCACGCCCTCCCGCAAATTCACGTAATCCTGCATAGATGCCGCCATTGCTTCCAACTCTTTCTTTATTTGCTCGTTGGGCACCGTCCCATTTTGGGCAATGAGCACCCCGGCCTTCGCGAGTCCGTCTTCGCGCTCCGTAATAGCTGCGGTCATTGCCGCTTCCTCGCCTTGGTACAGGCCGCCCAATGCACCTTCGACCTTCTTTAGCCGGTCGCGGTTAGCTTGCAGCACAAACCTGGGAGCAAGTTCATCCAGGCGCGCGGCATCCGCATTAGCAAGTTCTCGCTGGGTCTCAAACAGCCCTTTCGCTTTCTCAAAATCCTCCTTGTTACCACTCGCCAGAATCGCTTGCCGCCCCTTGCTCGTCATCTGACTTAACTCACGTTGCATCTCTTTCGTTGCGATGATCGTGGGCATGTTGAGACTAGTTATCAATTTCTGCTCTTCCTTGATGTTCGTAGCCTTTAGATAAACCAGCAGGTTGTCCACCATCATTAACGCCAATAAAAAGCCCAAAAGGAATCCCACTTTTTTGCCAATCGTAAGCTTCATCTTTTCTCCCCGTAACTTGTACTTGAACTAACTCCGTCCTTCACTTGAACAGGAAACCCAAACGTTCCTTTTGGCCCCTCGCTGAGCCCTGCGCGAAACATTTCAAATATCGTTCTGGCCCCACCAACTGGATCAGGACTGATCTCTTGTTGTTTAATTTTGGGGTGCCTTTCATGTCGCGAGCACTCCGCCCATGGGCTGTCTCGCCGCCGCCTCGGTCGCAACCTCTACCGCGGGTACCGCGGCCACGGCAATTTGTATGATTTTTTCTGTATCCAGCACCAGCAGCAGTTGCTTTTCCAGCTTACAAACGTGCGAAGTTACTGCCCGCACACCGGCCTTGAGGGTCTCTGTTGGTTTCTCGAGTAACTCTGGGTCCACATCAACCACTCCGCCGATTTTGTCTACCAACAGGTTCATCGGTCCTTCGCTGGTGCGAATCACCATCATCATCGGTGTCCCGCCGAACTCCCCGGCCTCCAGATTCATCCTGGCTTTCAGATCGATGGTGGTGAGTATTTGACCGCGCAGATTGATGATTCCTGGCAGCACCGGTAGCGACAGCGGAACGGGCGTGATCTCTACATACTCCAGGAACTCCTGCACCTTCTCCACCTGGATGCCAAAAAAGATCGAATTTAAGTAGAAGGTCGCGTATCTTCTGCTAGAAGCCATCGCTTTTCTCTGCTCCCGCGCCGACGAGAACTGCCGTTCTTGCCTTTTCTCGCACCATGGCCAGCAACGCCACCATATCCAGCAACTCGGTTATTTTTTCCTGGATCACCATCGACCCCCGCACACCCAGCCGACTTGGTGGCGTAAGTTTGTCGATCTCCACCTTGGTTATGCCCAGTATCTTGTGCACTTCCAGAATTACGTGTTGGGAGTTTTCTGAACGCACCACAATGGCGGACATTTTTGCCGGGCCGGCATCGGGATGAATTCCTGCCACGGTCCGTTTCACCGTACGCCGTTCTTCCAGCAGGTCTCCCAGTCGAACTACCTGCAGAATTTCGTTGCGGTATTGCAGCACATTTTGCCCACCGGAGTTCTCTATCGCCTCATGCTCGAATTCCTCCAGGCGTTGCACGAATTCCAGAGGCACCGCCATTCGCTCGCCGTCGGGGCCCCCCAGCAGCAACAGCGAAAGGCGTTCTCGCTGCTGTTCATTGCCGGCTTGCTCAACTCGCACTTCCCGCGTAGCCACTACACCGGCGCGCCGGGCAAATGCTGGAACGTCCAGTATCAGCGCGACTCGGCCATCGCCCAGCACTGCCGCCCCGGAATACACCGCCAGAGCCTTGAAGCGCTGGTCCAGCGGCTTGATCACGATTTCCTCGGTATTGCGGATGCCTTCGACCAATAACGCGAACTGCCTTCCTTCGGTGCGCACGACCACCAGTTTCAGGATGCTGGCGTCCGCTGGCGCCGTCTCATTCAGTCTCAACTCATCGCGAAGCGACAGCAGCGGCACCACCGTGCCCCGGAAGCGCAGTACCGAAATGCCGTCAATGGTCTCGATGTACTTGTAGGCATCCTCGGCATCCACGGCGATCATCTCCACCAGTGCCGCCTGGGGAATGGCGAACACTGACCTTCCGCTGGTCACCGTCAGGGCCGGGATCGTCGCCAAAGTCAGTGGAATTTCCAGCCACAGTGTGGTGCCTTTATTCTTCGCGCTGGATAATTTTGCCTTCCCTCCGATGCGCTCGATATTGGTCTTCACCACGTCCATCCCCACGCCCCGCCCGGAGACGTTGGTGACTTTTTCAGCAGTGGATAGTCCCGGCAAGAAAATTAGATTCAGGATTTCGCTCTCATTCATCTTGTCAATTTGCGCCGTGGTGATCAGGCCTTTCGCCAGCGCTTTTTGTTTCACTCGCTCGCCATCGATCCCTGCGCCATCGTCGGAAATCTCCAGCCGAAAATTACCGCCTTCATGTAAGGCGCTGATTCGCACCGTACCCTCTTCTGCCTTTCCGCACCGCACTCTTGTGGCTGGGTCTTCTACGCCATGGTCAATGGAATTGCGCAGAATATGGGTGACCGGATCCTTGATGGCTTCCAGCAGTGTCTTGTCCAGTTCCGTGTCACCACCTTTGGTTTCCAGCTTGATCTTTTTTCCCAGGTCTTTCGAGACGTCCCGGACGATCCGTGGCAACTTGTCAAACAGTTGGCTGATCGGCTGCATGCGGGTCTTCATGACGTTCTTGCGCAATTCTGAGGTGATGTAATTCAAGCCGTGGACTGCAGAATTCAAATTACGTTCATTAGCCTCCGTAGCAATCTGTAGCAACCGGTTGCGCAACAGCACCAGTTCACTCACCAGGTTCATCTGCTTTTCGAGCAGCGTTACATCCACTCGGATGGTCGAATCGGCCTCGGGCTGCTTTTTTTCCGCCAGCGCCTCGGCAATGTCTTGTTCGGTGACCACACCTAAGTGAACGAGAATCTCGCCCAGTTTTCTAGCGTCGCCGCCGGCTTGCAGTTGCAGAGCATGAATGATTTCGTCTGCACTCACCAACCCGCGGCGAACCAGCGCGCCACCTATGCGTCCGGAGACTGGTCCCGGGCTGTTTTTTGCACCAGCTTTCTTTTTGCTTGCCCCTGTCACGACGACAGGCTCCGGGAGCGGCGCTGGTTTGCCAGCCGGTTTCGCCACCTCTGCATCTTGCGGCGCTGCCGTGACAGCCTCAGCGATCTTCTCCACCGGAATCTCCGCCACCTTGCTCGGCGAGGATGGCGTCTGAAGATCTTTCAGTCGTAAAACGAGTTCGGCATACTCCACACTTCCTTCCGACTCGGTCTCCTGGATTTCCTTCAGAATCGCGCGGATGGCATCCGTCATTTCAAGCAGCGCGTCGGCAATCTCTTCGGTCAGGTTCAGCTCTTTAGCCCGCAACATCGAAAGCAGGTTTTCGCCCGCGTGCGCTACCTTCTCGAGCTTGGTATAGCCCAGAAAGCCACACGTTCCCTTCACCGTGTGAATGGTCCGGAAGATGCTTCCTATTAATTCCGCATTCGTTGGTTCAGTCTCCAGCCGCACCAGCTCTTGATCGAGCCGCTCAAGGTTCTCCCCGCTTTCTTGCAGAAACTCCTTGACGATGTCGTCCACGTCTCCTCCAGGGGCGAAGGCGTGGGTTGCAATTGCTGTTCCAAGCGAAGGGCTCATTCATCAGACTTTTTTAATGCAAGAAGGCCCACTACTACTTCCAAATTTGCTGGCCATTGCTCGGCTAGGAACTTCTGCAAATGCCCAGTTGAGGTCCACAAATCGTGCAGTTCACACTCCTTTGTTCATGTCACCGCCGGCGGCATACCAATCAGCGTCCTTCTGGCGCGTCGCCCAAATAGCGAAAATTCGATCAGCCTAATGGAAATGGACTCACTGCCCATTCCTCGGTCGCCCGGTGTAAGTTTCGATTCGGGAAGATTCCCAATCCAACTCTCAGTCGTTGCGATCTCATTCGTGTCTCCCTCCGAAGCTGAAATGTTTAGGCGAGAAGAGGCGGAGGGAGATGGATGTCGGCGGGAGGGTGAGCTGGGCGGAGCATCGATGGCGCGCTGGCAAAAGTTTATCGCCAGGGCGCGCACACTACCACAGACGTGGGCGGCCAGCGCAGGCACCGATGAATTTACGGAAGCGGTGATTGCCGCGCTGAAGTGATTGAAGTTTCGAATTTTTAGGTAGGAGATTCGCAATTCCACCGTCTCTCAAGCTCGTTTTATCAGAATTTACTTGCGGCTCTGCGGACGAGTGGCCTCGGCCGGTATCGGAACAATTCTCACTACACCACCGTCGCCAGTTAAGAGTTGGGCGCGTCCCCGCACTTGGTATGAGGTACCGTCAAATCTGAAGTAAGTGAGATCGGCCTCTCCTGCGTTCATATGCCATCCCAGCACCACATCGCGATACCCATGGCTGGTTGAGGGCTGAATCGAATAAAGCCATCCATTAAATTTTTGCTGGGGGGTAGCAAGGAAAATTGGCTTGCCGTTTTTGAAGTGCACGAGCCACATCGCTCCATTGGCCCCTTGACCGCCACGGGCACAGCCCGCCCCGGCCTGAACGAGCAACACTTCGTCGGTTTTTGAAACCGGGAGGTCGTAGAAGGTGACCTTGTCTGCCCAGTCTGGTTCCTCGCCTTGGGCACATGGCCAGTTATCCGACTGCACGCGGGCCGCGAGTGCTCTTCTTACCATTCCAAGTTGCTCCGGGCTGCGAGTGGTGTCGCGAAGCCCCGACGGGCCCGGGTCCGCGCTGACATGTTGCCAAAGGTCGGATTGCTGGAAAAGCAAACCCAGCGACCAAAAGAACATGAGTAAAAGTGAAGACCGCATACGAATGTCTCCCACCCCGCTCAAAGAGCAGTACAGCTACATTTTTGACCAAACAGCCTCTAAGCCGACGTTTTCCGCCAAGGGTAACTACGTAGTCGTTATAAGCAAAATGCGCCACCGGAAATTATCCGGTGGCGCATTGGATACTACATTCCGGTCGGGCAGTGTTGGCTGCTTCGGCGGAGTGAAGGTTCGATGTCTACGCTTCGGTTGCCAGTTGGCTTTGCCGTGAACGCATGAATCCTGTCAGCAAACCCAATCCCAACATTCCCGACAACAGCATACTGATCGTGCTTGGTTCGGGGGTGGCGACCGCAGTTAGAGTGCCGAGCGGCGCGATTGGCTGCCCTGCGGCGTTGGCCAGGTCGAGGGTCGTTGTGGTGATTGGCTGACCCATATTGATGGCCGGTGACTGCGTTACGCCAAAAGAGAATGAGAGGATGGCGGGCGGCCCCATGGCGGGTGGCGGGGTTGTCGGGGCATTGGTGAAGACCAAGAATGCGTCCAACGCGTCGGGGCCGTTAAGCGCCCATCCGGTGATCGGGAGCCCGGTATTAAAACCACAGAGATAAAAGTCCGACGCGGTGGTCACCGGGAGTGGTCCGCTGGGCAAACTCATATAGCCGGTAGGCGAAACATAGGTGAAATCATCGCCTGCCAGTATACCTGCCCCGGTGAATGTGTAGGTGACGCTGTCGGCTCGCGCAATGCCGCTACCTGCGCTGAGGCAGATAACAATCACGGCCGCCACGATTCCAATCTTGCTGATTAGCTTGATGTTCATCGGTCCTCCTGGATAATTAGACTGGTCGTATTTTGTTGATGCCAGTCTGCGGGACCGCATTCCCTAAGTAATGGCAATTCAATTGCCGAATCGATCGTGATGATTACAACTGGCTTAGTCGCCGCTTTCTTCAAGGCTGGGCAAGTTTATTGCGCACAAAAGGCAGAGCTTGGTGCGGATGGTATTAGTAGAAGATTGCCGCGAACTGATTGTCGCGGTTGGGAGGCGGCCCTCTGACGGCATCGAACGTTATCTTAGATGGGACGCGCGGTAAATCAAACGCAAATTAAATCGGCGGTGAGCAGAACAATCTGCGAGTTCTGCGGCATATTGCTAATTTATCGGTTTATAGATTTGGTAGACCATCAAGTAGACGATCACGCCGGTGACGCACACATAAAACCAGAGTGGCAGGGTCCAGCGCGCGATGAGGCGATGCTTGTCGAAACGTTCCAGCAAGGCGCGCCGCAGCGTGATGAGGATCAGCGGAACGATGGTGATGGCTAGAATGGTGTGCGAGGTGAGCAGAACGAAATAAACTGGACGGATCCAGCCCCGGCCTTGAAACGGGACGTGGCCGACACGGTAGTGATACAGCAGGTAGGAGATTAGAAAAACGGTGGAGACGGCGAAGGCCGAAATCATGAAGCGCTTATGGATTTGGACTTTACCCTTGCGGATGGCTACGTAGCCGCAGGCCAGCAGGACGCCGCTGGTACCGTTGAGCACAGCATTCAGGGCGGCGTGGGAGATCATAGGTAAGGCTGGGCTTTTCCCTGGTTATTACGGTGCGGCGATTGGAGAAACGATCCGGTGTTGTCTATAGCGTTGTTTATAGGCTGGCGGGGCATCAGCGCGGAATCTTGTCGAACGCCATCAGCGCCAGCAGCACCGGGATGTGCATCACGGTGGCGTGCATCAGCCACTTGGCGCGCCCGTTGGTCTTGGTGCTGGCGGCCCAGATCGCGACTTGCACCAGCGCGGTGCTGACGATCAGTGCGCCAAAAAAGTAAAACACGCCAGTAATGCCCATCAGTGAGGGCAGCAGACTCACCGCGACCAGCGCAGCGGCAAACCACACAATCTGGCGAAAGGTGCGCGTGCCTTCGCGATCCACTACCGGCAGCATGAGGATACCGGCGCGCGCGTAGTCTTCGCGATACATCCAGGCGATGGCGTGGAAATGCGGGAACTGCCAAAAAAACAAAATGAGGAAGAGCAGCCAGGCACCGCGATCGAGCGAACCGGTGGCCGCTACCCACCCGATCATCGGCGGAATCGCGCCAGGAAAAGCGCCGATAAACGTGGCCCACACGGTGCGCTTTTTCAGCGGCGTGTAAGCCAGCAAGTAGCTCAGACAGGTGGCCACACCGAGTCCGCAGGCCCACGGGCCGCCAACGATATAGAGATCAATGGCGCCGGCCACCGAGAGTGCTACCCCGAAAAGCAACGCCTCGCGCGGTTGAATTACGCCAGTAGGTAAAGGCCGGCTGGCAGTGCGGCGCATGAAGCGGTCGGAGTCGCGCTCGATGTAATTGTTCAGCGTGGCCGTACCGGCGGCAATCAACATGGTGGCAAACACGGTATGCATCAGGTGCAGCCAATTCATCGGGCCACGCGCGCCCATGTAGTAGCCCGCGGCGGTGGTCATCAGCACCAGGAAAGAAACATCCGGCTTGGTCAGGGTAATAAAGGCATTGGCGCGGGAGGTCAACGTCAGTTCGGCGGCGCGCGCTGTGCTCATTAAATGGCTACCGGCCGTTGCGTGGCTGCCGGCAATTCCCTTCTGCGAGGAACCAATCGATAGCAGAGTAAAACAAGCAGGATGGAAATTCCAAACAATACCGCACCCATCACGGTGTGCAATACGGTGAGCGTCACCATCACGGGCATGGGTTGTGGCGCGTCAGCGGTCTTTAAGCGGGACCAGTAGGCGCCAAGTCCCAGCAAAATCTGAATACCGAGAATGGCATGCAGCAGGATGCGCGTTTTCGAAATCGTAGCGGATTTTGCGAAGCGCCGTCGCAGCACCGCAGCGGTCCAGATCACCATACCCAGGACCACCAGGGCCCCAACCATGTGCGGCCACACAGGTATATCCTGGTGGCGAAAGCCGGCGCCGAGAATCACCTGAAAATAGATAATCGTGGCATTGAGGATTGCCAGCGTATGAATGGAGGGCGATCCGGAATCTTCCACCTGCGGTTGGTCGGATACCCACCAGGCGCTGGTAAACACGGCGATACTTAACAACGCGGCGAACACGATTTGCGCGAAACAGGCATGCATAACCGGCAGCCAGTAGTGGAGTAACTTGCGCACCACTTCCCCGCCCAGGATGGCTTGCGCGACGATGCCCAGCACGCCAATCACGCTGAACCAGCGCAGCCAGCGGCGTTCGTCCCTGGCCCAAACCCACACGGCCAGCACAATGGAAAGAATGCCTAAGCCGCCGGCAATCAAGCGGTGCGAGTGCTCATAGACGATGCCGCCAACCATGGGCGGCGTTAACGTGCCGTAGGAGAGAGGCCAATCTGGAACAGCGAGGGCAGCTTCGTTGGAGGTCACCAGGGCGCCTGCGATCAACAGCAGGATCGTCCAGAACACTACAAAAATGGCAAACCGGTGGACAGACGGATGGTAGGTCGCGGTCATAGCCCCTTGTCCCAACGGCGGATTATACATGAGTGGGTGCTGGTGCGCCTCCGCGAAAAGCGCGGACTAGAGTTTCGAAAAATTCGCAGGTATCGAAAGGCGAGGGGGTTAGCGGCTCGTTCAACAGGGCCCGCAGAAGCGTGGGCTAGGACGCGATCTGAGAAGCGGAAGTGGTGATTCCCGGCGGGATTGGCGTTGCCCTGGCACGATCGATGCCCACGGCTCGCAGGACCAGGTCTTTCAGAGCGCCTATGAAGTAAGGAGAATCACCCAGCGCGGGCATCATGCGGAATCGCTCGACGCCAAGCTTTTTAGCTTCGTCGCGGGCCTCGATATTGATTTCGTGAAGGGTCTCAATGTGCTCAGTGACGAAAGAAATAGGCACGATGAGCATTTCTTTGACGCCTTCGTGCGCGAGACGTTCGATGGTGCCGGTCAGCGGCGGCTGGAGCCATTTGGCCGGGCCGACGCGGCTTTGGTAGCAGAGAAGGTGCGTCCGCGGCCAACCGGGAAACTGGGCTGCGCCCTGCTCGCAGGTCAGACGCACGGTTTCTTCGATCTGGCGCGGGTATGGGTCACCCTTTTCGACCAGGCTCATCGGCAGGCCATGCGCGCTGAAGATCAGGTGAATGCGCGAGCTATCCGGAAACTGGCGAAGCGTGCGTCCGATATTTTCGACCAGCCCACGAATATAGAGCGGATGGTTGTAGAAATTTTCAACCACGCGTTCTGGTGCGGCGCTGCTTGCAGACCCATTTGCGTTCTTCGCTTTATCGCGGTCGATGGTGCGGCGCCACTCTTTCATGCTGCTTAGCGTGGTGGCGTAAGAATAGTGCGGGTACAGCGGCAGGAGCACCACTTCATCCAGTGGTCCGGCCTTGCGCAGCGTCTCCAGCGCTTCGTTGCTCATGGGATGCCAGTAACGCATGGCCACCACGGCAACGGGATCGATGTATGGCGAAAGCGCGCTCACCAGGCGCACGCGCTGGCGTTCAGTAAGAATCGCGATGGGCGAGCGGCGTCCGATCTGCGCGTAGCGGCCCATCACCGGAACAGAGCGCCGCGACGAAATCATTTTGGCAATCGGTTTACGCAAAAGCCCCAGCGGGCCGAGCGGAATAATGTCCGGGTCGAGAAAAAGATTCAGCAGGAACGGTTCGACTGCTTGCAGTGAATCGGGCCCGCCGAGTTGAAACAGGACGATGCCCACTCGTTTCTTGCCGGCCACGCTATTTACCCCGGTGCAAAGAATTTTTGAGCCGTTCGATGTCTTCGTGGAGCGCGGCGGCGCGGCGAGCCACCGACAGATAGTAGGCGAAGAAAATTCCCCACGCGATCAGATAGGCCGCAAAAATACTGTCGAGATTTTTCATACCACCTCCGCTTCCTGCCGAACCATTTCGAGCTCGCCGCGCGCCGCTTCCATCGCATAACGCGCGCGAATCAGCAGAGCCATCAATGCCAGCATGGCGAACCAGGAGAAAAACAGCACCTTCCACATGGTGGGGTCGAGGCCGGAACCTGAACCGCCCATAACCACCGGCTGGGGATGCTGCGTGCGCCACCAGCGAATGGAGCCGAAGACCAGCGGCACGTCGAGAAACGCAAAAATCCCAAACAGTGCGCTGAAAAGCGCGCGGCGGTCGGGTTCTTCCACGAGCGTGCGCAGGAGCAGGAAACAGGCGTACAGCAGCCACAGAATAAATGTGGAAGTGAGACGCGCATCCCAGGTCCACCAGATGCCCCACACGGGGTGCGCCCAGATCGGGCCACTGACAAGCACCACAGTGGTGAAGACCAAACCCACTTCCGCGGCGGAAATGCTAAGCCAGTCCCACTTCGGCTGGCGGCGAAAAACATACAGGAGATTGGCGATGAAGCAGATGAAAAACGCGGTGAGGCCAGTCCACGCGCTGGATACGTGCAGATAAAAAATGCGCTGGATGGGGCCCATGGTGCGTTCCGTGGGAGCCACGAAAAATGCTCCATAGGCCGCCGCGCCGACCAGGAAAAAAACCACCACGGCAGCCAGGACCTGTTTCTTCACGCTTATTCCTCCAGAAGATATTCGCCGAAAAGCCATAGCGCGGTCAAAAAGACCGCGTCAAAAGCAACCAGGAAACCGATGCCCTTCCACTCCACGTACGGGGAAGCATCCAAAAGACCCAGCGTGACCTGCGTGCTCGCTACCAGCACAGGCGTGAGCAGCGGCAGCAGCAACAGCGGGAGCAGCAATTCGCGCAGGCGGGCCTGCGCGGAAATGGCGGAAAGCGCGGTTCCTGCGATGGATACTCCCAGGCTGCCAAGAAAGAACACCACGAAGAGCGGTCCGAAGACACGCAGGACCGGCACGTTGTAGAGAATCGAAAAAATCGGCAGCATCAGCAGTTCAGTGAACAGCAGAAAGACGGTATTGGCGATGAGCTTGGCGAGAAAAATCGCGAAGGGATCGCTGACGGACAGCCGCAAGGCGCTGAGTGTGTCGTTATTTTGTTCGCGTAAGAAACATGGCTGCAACATCAGCGAAGCAGCAAACAGAAATGCGAGCCACAGCAGACCGGGGCCAAACCGGCGTGATTCCGTGTAGGTGGGATCGAACGTAAAGCTGAACAGCACGATCACCATCAAGATAAAAACCACGGTGGTGGTTAACAGCTCGCGCGAGCGAAACTCGGTGCGGAGTTCCTTGCCAAGCAGAGCATTCGTGCTGGAAAGCAGGCTCATTCAGGCGTCAGCAAAAGTCAGGATGCTTCGCACTTCGGCGCCGGTGCTCGTGTCGGCGACGATCATGCCGGCATCCAGGCGAATCGCTCGCGTAGCCAGCATGGAAATTTCCGATTCGCCGTGCAGGCTCATGAGCATGGTGCAGCCGCGGTCGCGCAAATCTCGCAGCGCCCCCGCGAGCCAGGCAACGCCTTGCGGATCGAGGCCGGTGCTAGGCTCATCCAGCAGAAGGATGGAGGGTTCATGCAGCAGCGCGCGGGCGATGGCCACGCGCTGGCGCATGCCGCGAGAAAAGGTGCGCACCAGCGAAGCGCGGCGCTCGTACAATCCCACTTCGTGCAAAAGTTTGTCGACACGAGCAGCGGTGCCGGGAGTCTGCTGCAGCTTCGCGAAGAGCAAAAGATTTTCTTCGGCGGTGAGCTCATCGTAAACCATGGTGGCGTGCGCCACGAATCCTGCGGCATTTTTGCCATGCGGAGCAGTTGCCTGAGCGCCACGAGAAACTTTAGAAGACGAGGGAAACGTAAGCTCTCCAGACGATGGTTTCACCAGGCCGGCCGCGATACGTAACAGCGTGGTCTTGCCGGAGCCATTGCGGCCTGCTAATGCCACGCATTCTCCCGGCGCGATCTCCAGACGGATGCGTCGCAGGGCGGCCAGGCCGCCGTAACGCTTTTCAATATTTTCGAAACGGATGCCGGTGGGTGAGAAACCGGGAGATGTCACTAGCGAGCCTCATGAGCGGTTCGCACAGGTGTTATACGGCGAGGCGTCACCGTTCAGCCTCGAACGAGGTCGCGCAGCACTTTTTCGGCGCGCCCGCGTTCTTCCGCGTATTCATCATCGGAGATGGTGCCGGCCTGATGGCGCAACTCGAGGCGAAACAGTTGCTCTTTTAAATATTCGAGGCTGGTAGCTACGGCCGCGTTCACATTTTCAAGCGGCGGCGCGCCATTGCCTGCCTGCAGACTCGCGTTAGATGCCGGCTGCGGTTTGGATTTAGATCGTGGTGCCGTGGAATCGGCAAACGTGTCCTGCGCGGGCGCAATGGGAATGGCCACCGGCTTGCGCGCCAGTAGTATTGCGCCTACCGCAAAAACGCCCACGAATCCTGCTACCAGCGGCCATTTGAGTACATCGAGCCGTCCCGGAACCTGCTGAATATTTACTTGCGGCGCGCCGCCCTGCGCTTCCTGACCGGGCTGCTGTCCCGGATCGGCTCCGTTTCCGGCAGGTCCCGGAGGAGGCGCCGTACCAGAAAGGCTGACCGTTAAGGTGGCGTTCGCCGCCAGGTTTTCGCGGCCATAAATGCTCATGCCTTGCTCTTGTCCACCGGATTGCAATCCTTCACCGCTGACTTGCACGGTTGGTGGCGCGACCACCAGCAAGCGGCGAGCGGCATAAGACGAAGGTGGAATTTTTATCGACGCGGCGTTATTGGGATACGGCAATTCGTACGAATAGCGCACGGTGTTTTCGCCGGGACGAAAAGCATAGGCGATGGCGTAATGATTCTTGCTTTTGTCGATGGTGGCCTGCACCACCGGCATACCCGCCGGACCGGACGCGGCTACCTGTTGCAGTTGCGCATTTTCCGGCACCGAAAATTCAAAATTACCGTCGGGGCGAAAAAAAGCTTGCGGCGGCTGCGTGTCGTTCTGGAGCGAATATTCTTCACCGACGATGAGATTCGCGCCGTTGGGCTGAAAAAACACTACCCGCGTGGTGACGTTTACCGCTTTCGGATCTTTGGTAGGCTCGTACACCGCGACTTCCACGTCGGTCTTTCCCGGGGTAACCGGCTCATGAAAATTGATTCCGCGGTATACCGCGCGGATCAGCATGGGCTGCGCACCCAGGTTCGGGTTATCAAACGTGAATCTTCCCTGGGCATCCGACTGGGTGTTTCCGACTGGCTGCATGCCGCCCTGCAATTGGATAAGCATGACCGGCACGCCTGCTGCGGGCTTTCCGGTGGTGCCATTTTTCACCGTGCCGCGAACGGTGCCGGCGTGCGCGACGCCTGCGATGAGGCCGCAACACAAAATCAGTGTGAAAATTTTGGTGAGCCGAGCGGAAGCCCGGATCATTGAGGGCCTCGGCTGGCAGGTGCCGGGCGCGCGCTGCGTGGACGCCGCACTTGCGCTTCCGTGACCTGATCAATTTCAGCGAGCACCAGCGCGGCTTCATTTTCGAGCGAAATCTTCATGGCTTCAAAATCGGCTTCCGCATATTTCCCGGAGCGGTATTCGAAACGAAGGTCTCGCAGATTGTCGTAAATGCTGTCGCGGCGCTCCAGCAGTTGATCCAGCCTGGTGCGATGCGGCGCGAGATCGGAGGCGTCCGGCTGAATGAAGAAGATGAAAGTCAGCGTCGCGGTGGCCAGTGCAAAACAGGCTCCCAGCACAGCCCAATCTGTCGGCGTGACCACATCCAAAACAAAAGCCGCGAAATAATTCATCTAATCCTGAGTCTCCCGCGCTGCCTGTGCCCGCGCCCGCTCCAGCAATTCAGGCGAGATACCAGACCGCCCGGCGGAATTGGCAGCCACATGCACGGGGCGTTTGCGCCAGCGGCTGATCACGAAGAGCACCAGAGCGAGTCCGATGGCCAGATAAACGGCAGGCATGCTCCAGGCCACGAGGCTGAAACCGGAGTGGGGCGGCTCCGCGTAAACCTTGGTGCCGAACTCCTGCACGAATGCCTGGGTGATGGTGTCCTCGGAATCCCCGCGTGCCAGGCCCTGGTCGACTTCTTTCAACATGGCCGTGGAAGTGGTGCAGCCCACGTGATTGCACTGCGTCAAAACCTGGTTGCAGGTGCACATGCACATGAATTTGCCGCCGATCTGGCGGGCGCGGTCGTTCTGCTGCTGCGCCGCGACCGGCGAGACCACCAGGGGCAGAGTTGTTGCGGCAGCAAGCAAAATCGTTGCGAAAAGAATGGGACGCTTAGTCATGACCCTCTCGTAGCGTGGGCGCAGGCGTGAGCGTGCCGGCAAAAGACTTGGCGCCTGCGGGCTCCTGCACGGCGGCAAACACCAGGACCGCGCGTCGATTGGGCAGCAGCGCCACCAGCGTGCCCAGCAAAACCACCACGCCGCCAAACCAAATGCACTTCACCAGCGGATTCAGGTACACGTGTATAACCGGCGACTGGGTGTCCGGGCTTTGTCCTGCGTACACCACATACAGATCCTGTTTGAGCGTGGAATAAATGGCCACCATGGTGCCGGAAGCCTGGTTGGCGGGGAAAATACGGCGTTCCGGATACAGCATCATGACTGGCTTGTTGTTGCGCGACACTTCGATGATCATGCGCTCGGCGGTATAATTCTTTTCCACCTTGTTGTCGAAATTCTGGAGCAGCAGAGAATACGGCCCGATCTGCATGGTCGAACCAATCTGCATTTCCTTCTGCACGTCGCGATTGAAAGCCGTCCCGGCGATACCGATGAAGATGAGCACCATGCCCATGTGCACGATGTAGCCGCCATACCGCCGCGTGTTGCGCATGGTCAGCTCGACGGCAGAAGCCAGAAAGGAGGCGCCAGAGCGGGCGCGAATAACTTTTGCGCCGCGATAAAACTCCATCAGGATGGTAGAAGTGACGAACACGCAGAGAATGAGGCAAATCAACGAATAAAATCCGTGCATGCCCAGCGGGAAAGCAATGACCCCGGCAACGAGTCCGAACAGCAGTGGCCAGCCGAAATTGCGTTTGAGGCTATCCAGCGATGTTTTACGCCACGCCAGCAGCGGGCCGACGCCGGTGAGAAACAGCAGCAGCAGTCCGATGGGTATATTCACCTTGTTGAAGAACGGGGTGCCCACGCTGATGCGGTCACCAGTAAACCACTCCGAAAAAACCGGGAACAGCGTGCCCGACAGCACTGCGACACAGGAAACCAGCAAGATCAAATTGTTGAACAGAAAACTGGATTCGCGGGAAACGATGGAATCCAGCTGATTTTCGCTCTTCAGGTAATCGCGATTCTTGAAATACGCTGCCAGGCACACCAGCAGAATCACGGCGATAAATCCAACGAACCAACTGCCGATATTGGAATTGGCAAAGGCGTGTACGGAACTGACCACGCCGCTGCGCGTGAGAAAAGTCCCCAGAATACAAAGCAGGAACGTCGAAAAAACCAGCCACACGTTCCACACTTTCATCATGCCGCGCTTTTCCTGCATCATCACGGAGTGAAGAAAGGCCGTGCCGGTCAGCCACGGAAGCAAGGACGCGTTTTCCACTGGATCCCAGGCCCAGTAACCGCCCCAGCCCAGCACCGCGTATGCCCAGTGAGCACCCAGCAAAATTCCGGCAGTCTGAAATCCCCAGGCGATCATGGTCCACTTGCGGGTCAGGTGAATCCACTTTTCGCCGGGATAGCGCGCCAGCAAGGCGCCCAATGCAAAGGCGAAAGGAATGCTGAAGCCGGTATATCCCGCGTACAGATTGGGCGGATGAATCACCATTTCCGGATATTGCAGCAATGGGTTAAGCCCGTTGCCATCGCCTCGAGCAACTAGGTCCATCGCGCCGTGTATTCCGGGAACGCCCAAAGCCTTGAACGGGCTGGCTACGAAATTATTCAGCGTGAGAAAAAAGATCTGAATGCCGGCCAGCACCACGCCGACATACGGCATCAGCTCGCCATTTTTGTGGCGATAGGCGATCAGCACCGAGAAAACATAAATCGCCAGCAGGAAACTCCAGAACAGCAGCGAACCTTCCTGCCCGGACCACAGCGCGGCGACTTTGTAAAAAGAGGAGAGGCTACGGTTGCTGTGCGCCACAACATACGCGCTGGCAAAATTGTCGCTGAAGAAAAGATATTCAAGGCTGAAGGTGGCGAGAAAAATCAGGCCGCAGGTGGCGAGACCAGCCTGGCGCGTGCTCTTTATCAGCAGCGGGTTGCGGGTACGAATCGCGGCGATGCCGCCAAGGAAAGCGTACATCGCGCACACGAAAGCCAGCAGCAGCGCAAAAGATCCGAATACGTCCACGAATTCCCCACTTCCTCCCCCGTACCACCTGTAGCGGGGGGAGTGCTACATAGTGCTGGTGCTCTTCGCATCGGAGGCACTCGATGCCGTCCCCGAAGGCGCGGCGGTGCCACCCGGGGCGGCCTCATACTTCGAAGCGCATTTCGCTTGCACGTGTTCAGCGACAAAGCGCCCGTCCGGCGCAGGGCGGCCTTCTACCAGTGCCTGGGATTTATCGACAAAAGTGTCGGGCAAAGGTTCGCTGCCGACATAACTTACGGGGAGCGACTTCCCTTCTCCCTGCAGCACGAAATCGACGCGCCCGGTCATGCGACGGATGCTGCCAGGCTCCACGCTTCCGCCAACCCGCATGCGATGACTCAACGAAGCGCCTTGGAGAGTTTGCAGCTCTGCGATGGTGTGGTAGTAGGTCTTGCTCTCGCCGTATCCCAGCCAGGCGAGAAAGCCGAGGGAAAGGATAATCACGCTAATGCCCACACCGAATTTCGCTCGTTTTTGCAGGGTGACACCTCGCTACGGCACTCGGAAAGGCAATCGTCCCGAACGGGTCGATTCTATCACAGATAAATTTGGGGCTAGGTCACAAGCCTAGCGTCTTTTTGGTACAAAAAGGGACAGGGCGGCGGCCTGTCCAGGTTGGCTAGAACCTATTAGGGAGACGCGGGTCAGCGAGACACGGGGACCGCCAGCACTTCGTGCAGGCGCTTGCCGGTTTCTGCCACCGCACCGACGTCTGCTGCATCGAGCGCGAAGGGTTTGCCGTGGTCGAGCACCAGCTCGCAACCCAAACTCGCTTCAGTAAACTTGTCGATCAGCGGGGCTAGTTCCTCGGAGATGAGCACCAACCGCTTGGGCTTAAGGGAGCGCCGGATCCGCGTGAACAGCAATGGTAGCCGGGATTCCACAAGCCCGGCAGACGAGTTGTTCTCCAGCGGGCACTCCAGGACGTGTGTCAGGAACAATCCCCGGCGTTGAAACTCGGCATGAACCGCATCGGCGTTTTTGCCGGTCCCGGTGACATCGGCTGCCGCCAGCACATGCACCGCTTCCCCGGTATGAGTTCCGTCCGGCGAATAGAGATATTGCGCGCGGCTGGCGGGCGCGACGGCACCAAGCAGCAAACTGTGCAGGTGAATCGGCCGGTAACGCGTTGCCCATTCCAGGCGCAGCAGGCGTTGCGCAAGATGCTCGGGCGAGGCGGGCTGGCCACAGCCATCGCAAAGGATTGTAGAAATTGTAGAAGAGGAATCAGACATCGCTGCTAAGCAATGTAATGCAGAGGAGGTGGGTGTAGCAAACGCGGCAAGAAGTTCAGCAAGAAGTTCAGCAAGACGTGTCGCAACCGAACCGTGTTTTAAGGGAAAGCTAGGACGAAACGGGAGTGTCCGACGGCAGCTTGGAACGCAGGCACCATTTCAGTTCCTGGCTGATCTCGGTGATATCCATCCCATTCATAACGATAAACTTGCAGCTCAGCATTTCGCGGGATTCGTCGTCGTCGGGGAGCTGGCAGGTGACGCGGCAATATTGGCAGTCCTGATTCCAGCAAAAACGTCCGTAAGGGATGGTTTCGGGACTGATGAACTGAAAGCAGCGCAGAAGAGAGTTCCGTTCCGGGACCTGGAACTTCCTCCCTAACAGCGTGATCTCCACCAGCTTTTCGTAGGGGCGGAACGGCTCTGACATTCTGCAGATTCCTCCGCGCGGGCCCAGGCTGCATATCGAGCCGTACACACCTCAAGGTTAGACCGCCTCCGGCATACCAACAACTACGGGTATTGGATGAGTTGCGAATGTGCTACCGGTCGGAAGGTCGAAAAAACAGTGGGCGTTATGTTCCTAAGTCGAAGAATTGGCCCATCTTGCGGAACTTTTCATAGCGCACATCCAGTAACGCTTTTTGCGGTTGTTGCACCAGCATCAGCAGCTGGCGATCAAGGACGTCATCGAGAAACCGAATGGCCGCTTCCGCATCGGTGTGCGCGCCGCCCTCCGGTTCGGGCACGATCTCGTCGACGATGCCAAAGTTGCGCAAGTCTGTTGCGGTGATTTTCAGCGCGGTGGCGGCGGTCTCAGCTTTGGTGGAATCGCGCCACATGATGGCCGCGCAGCCTTCCGGAGAGATCACAGAGTAAAAACTGTTTTCAAAGATGTTTACGCGGTCGCCGACGGCGATCGCCAACGCTCCGCCGGAACCGCCTTCTCCCGTTATGGTAACAATGATGGGAACCGGCAAGCGCGACATCTCGCGAAGATTGCGCGCGATGGCTTCGGCCTGGCCCCGTTCTTCCGCGTCTATGCCGGGATACGCGCCTGGCGTATCGATGAAGGTAAAAATCGGCCGGCAAAACTTGGCCGCCAGTTGCATGACGCGAAGGGCTTTACGATAGCCCTCGGGCTTGGGCTGTCCAAAGTTGCGTTGGACGCGCTGCTTGGTGTCGCGGCCTTTCTGGTGACCGATCACCGCTACCGGGCGTCCACGAAATTTTGCGAGACCGGTAACCAGCGCTTTATCGTCGCCAAAATTACGATCACCGTGGAGCTCGATGAAATCGGTGAAAAGCATTCCGATGATGTCGAGAGTGTAAGGCCGATTCTGGTGGCGGGCAATCTGCGCGCGTTGCCAGGGACCGAGATGCGCGTAGAATTCGCGGCGAAGCTCGGCCACTTGTTTACTGACGCGTTCGAACTCGGCGTCGGCGTCGGCATCCCCGGCAAGGCTGCGGAGATCTTCTACATCTTTTTCCAGTTTTTCCAGACGAGCCATCTCCTGCTGGTGGTCACCTGGGGCGGCTTTGGATTTTTTCTCTTTGTCTTTGTC